>Ga0208958_1002368_pt1 | contig 16383 bp, 12 predicted proteins | sample RifOxyB1_FD_184032 | JGI IMG/M metagenome (GOLD analysis project Ga0208958, IMG submission 184032) | Soil microbial communities from Rifle, Colorado - Rifle Oxygen_injection B1 (SPAdes) | ecosystem: Environmental > Terrestrial > Deep subsurface > Rock core/Sediment | place: Rifle, Colorado... | reverse complement strand
TGTCTGCCCCTGTGACAGTACAATGGGAATTAACCTCGTATGAGTATGTTGGTGTTTAAAGTTAATTATTCTCTAGAAAAGGACGCGCTCAATTACCTTAGCTCCTTGTGGAAGTTGAGGTATCTGAAGCACGGGCGGAGATTTTTGTCAGAAAATTTATCAAACGGATTTCCTAATGAATTTATCCGTGGTCTTAAAGCCATAGATGATAAACCTACCGCTAGGAAATATGTATCAGATTATCTTCGGGTGCAGCACCCATTTTTTAGGGAGTATATTAACCGGGTGCAGAAGCGTTCACAGAATACTTTGAATGAGGAAGCTTCGGAGATCGCCTTAAGTTTGGAGAAGGTATATGGCTTGAGGTTCCCTTTTAATCAAATAGGTGTTTACATCACCACCTTAAAGATTTGCCCTTATGATTACCCCGAAAGATGGTTCATGATTTCAGTTTACGGAGATCCCAAAAGTCATCTGAACACTGCCTTACATGAGTTGAATCACTTTATGTTTTATTACTATTTTGGTAAATTGAGAGGAGAGTTGGGGCATGAAAAATTTGAGTCTTTAAAGGAGGCTTTAACAGTTTTTACAAATCCCGACGAAGAAGGATATCCCGCTCAACGAAGACTACGGGCGTGGCTGGCTAGGCAAAAGGGGACGATATCAGAAATAATTAGGGAGGGAAAGTGGGAGGATTTTTCTGGGGAGAGATTTAGGTCGTAAGGATTGCGATGTAGGGTGTGATTATAGCGTTCGGATTGGTTTTTGAACTCATGAATTTATAAGAAATTATGAAGACATAATTTCTAGAAACGATTACAGCCCCTGGTAAGTAGGAATTAGGTATTATTCTCCCTGTTTTTCTCTGCTCTTATTTCTTCAAGAATCGTCTGCGATAAAGTGTATGACTTGCCTGCACCAGAAACGATTACGATATCACCATTTTTGCATTCGCTCACTATTTTTCGAGCTACCTCCTTGAAATCGGGTAAATAACAAGCCTTCGTACCAATTTTTTCAACTAAATCCTCTGGTTTAGTCTTACCCACATCTCTTTCTCTCCCTGCATAGATTTTGGTTACGATAACCCTGTGAGCCAATTTTAAAGAGGTGGAGAAAGAATCTAGAAAAATAGATAAGCGAGAAAATTGGTGTGGCTCAAAAACGATCCAGATTTTTCGATTGGGATATTTTTGTTTAGCTGCTTGGAGAGTCGCTTTAATCGCTGTTGGATGGACGGCATAATCATCAAAAACTTTTATTCCGTTCGCCTCTCCTGTTAAACTGAATCGCCGTTCTATTCCTGCAAATTTTTTAAAGGCTTCTTTTACTTTGTCAGACTTTATTCCCAATTCAACGGCACAAGCCCAAATCCCTAAGGCGTTTGCGATATTATGAGAGCCGGGAATTTTCAAAATAAATTCTTCACTTGTAAATTTTCCCGTAACTCTAAATCGGCTAAAGCCAGGAGTCATCTTCACGATCTGACCTTGATATTCATCAGTAAAAGGAAATTTAAAACGACGTTTTAGGAAGTAACCGATTACTTTTACTTTATTGTCTGTCAACCAAACTGACATTTCTTTAAGAAGCTTCTGAACCCCTTCACTATCTTCATTGACTATTAAAATTTTCGGTCCTCTAAGTCTCCTAATAAATTTATTGAACGAGTTGCGAAATTCTTCGAAATCCTTAAAAAATTCGGGGTGATCCATCTCAATGTTATTAATAATTGCAATCGAAGGAGAATAATTTAAAAAGTTATAATTGAATTCGTCTGCTTCGCAGACAAAATATCTAGAATTGCCAATGCGGATTGTCTTGCCCCATTCGGGAACTATCGCTCCTACTTCCACAATAGGGTCGAACCCCGCTTCCTCGAGAACTAAGCCAGTTAAGGCTGTCGTTGTTGATTTTCCATGAGTTCCTGCAATGGCAATAACATACTTATCTTTTTGAAGATATTGGCCCATCAATTTTTGCCACGTCATTAAAATACCACGCTTCCTGGCCCCTACAACTTCAGGGTGATCGGGGTTTATATTAAAAATAGCTGGAGAAACCGCCAGGATGTCAACCCCTTTAAGGTGTTTTTCATCATGCCCCAACATTGGTTTAATTTTCTCCTTAGGCAAAAAGCCTGTGTAACAAGTATGGGGAGATAAATCACACCCTGAAACTTTAAAGCCTGCCTTTTGAGCTAAAATTGCCACACCTGCTAATGCACTTCCTCCTATGCCCATAAAATGAGCATGTATTCTCTTTTGTACCATAATTACCTTTCTTAAATCTTTACTAATGATACACTGTTTCTTTTTAAGAAGAGACCTCCTGCATTCCCTAGTAAGTATATATTAGAGCATTCTATTTTATTTATTTTAGAAAAGTCCCAAAAGTCATTCAGATTAACGTTCAATAAAAACATCCAAAGCGTATGAATATTTCCCCCATGAGCAACAATCAATGTCTTTCGGGGATAATTTGAGGCTATGATTTCCTTTAAAGCTTCAAGGGTCCTTTTTTGCAAATGTTGTAATGTCTCGCCACCAGGGGGAGGAATAATTTTCGGAAACTTTCCTCTCATATCGAATTCTTTTTTCCAAATCTTTTTTACCTCCTCGACTGTGTAACCTGTCCATAATCCGTGGTCTATCTCTCTCAAGTTGTCTATTATCTCCAGAGAGCATCGACAAGAATTCTGAATAATTTTAGCCGTCTCTCGCGCTCTTTCATAAGGACTGGAATAAATTCTTTTTATACCAATCCTTACGAATTCTTTCGCTAACTTATGGGCTTCATTTATCCCCTTGCTGTTAAGAGGGGTCTCTCTGCCCGAATATCTCTTTTCCTCACTATCTTTAGTCGAACAATGTCTTATTAAGTATATTGATGGTCTTTTATCTAATCTTTTCATAAGCCATTAGGGCACTAATAATTCTTGAAAAACCTATTCCAAAGCTCGTTTGAAAAACAAAACTGTTCTGGCCACTATTAAATTTAGTTCCGAATGCTCTGGAAAATTTTTGACCCAAGAAATGAGTGGAAGCAATTTGATTTTTCGTTCCATGAGGCATTATGAGATCAAAGCCGTAAGTAATTTCAGCTCCGGGGCACCGATCATCTTCAGAACGCTTAACGAAGTGGGCTTTTAGATTAAACTTATCTAAAAGTTTGTTAATAATTCTCTTGTCTCTTTCTATCTGCTGGAGACATTCATTTTCAGATTGAAACGCTGTGTGTGTTTCTATCCATGGAAACTCTTTTTCTCTGAGTAGTGGGGAAATTTTCTTGTGTTCTGCGCGAAAAACAGTTCTTTGTTGGTAAAATTTGAAGGGTAGTCTCAGGCCATCCGCTAGCCAATTTTTAAACGCCAGACAAAATACAGTTTCTGATGAAATAGCCAGTGCCAATCTTTCTTTAAGCCTTTTTCTATTTCCGATTTCTGTGACCCAATAAACAGCTGGCCTAAAACCTTGAATATGACTTGCTTCTTTGCTAATCATATCCTCTGGTATTAAAGTAGGGAATAGCACCGGTTGATATCCATCTTCCTCCAATAGATCTATTGCTAATCTTTCGACCTTTCTAAAAACCTTAATAAATTTTGGCCGCCTGATAAAAAATCCTTCTATCGGATAACGGCTATCGATTAAACTCTCCACAATCTTTTCGAAATAAACTTTAATATAATTGTTAATTCAAGGACTGGAAGATAAAAAATCGTAATTACACCTATAAACCCATCCTTATAACCTCTACATTTTACTAATCTGTACCACACATCGTTTATACTTCTCAATAGTGAGGAGGGGTTGAGGTTCTTTCTAGTTTTCGCCTCGATACCAGTTGCTCGCCAGTATTTTTTGCACCATTCCGAAATATCTTGGTGTGAATAGTGTTTTAGTGGTATTTCTAATTTGCTGACCTCTTTCCCCTGGGGTTGAAAGATAACATTATCTTTTTTCATCAGTCTCAATTGATAATCCGGATACCAATTACCATACTTTAATATTTTTCCTAAAACTATGTTTTCTCTTGGAATAGAATAATAATCTTCCTTATTTTGTTTGATGATCCTCTCTATCTCATCCAAACCACTTTTAGTCATACATTCGTCGGCATCTAGAAATAAAACCCATTTTTTAGTGGTATGGCTGGCCCCAAACATTCTTTGATTGGTTATATTATCAAATTTTCTCCGGAAAAGTTTCTCTTGAGGTCTACTAACAAAATTGTTGATTCCATCAACACTAAAATCATCTACTATAATTACCTCTCCCAAATTAGCGACAGATCTCAAGCATCTTTTTAAAATTTCCTTTTCATCTTTCGTCAGGATTACACAGGATATATTATTATTCATAAAAACTTCCAATGAGGGTCGGAACAAACCTGTTTTTCCGTATCTCCGGAAAGATGCTTTAATAACACCTCGTTCATGTGATCATGCCGGCAATATGGGCACAACTTGGCGTTTATACTCTTAACCGTCTCCACTCTCTTTTGTCCCCTCCAAATTTCCTTAAATGAGGAGTTATTCAAATTCCCGAATGAGTATCTCTCTTCGCCAGTTAAATAGAGCGCCACGCAAGGAAATACATCACCACTAGCCGTTACCAATCCGATTAGTCCGTCGTGAACAAGAGGGCAATGCTGGTAAGGTCTCTCTTGCCAAGTAGTTTCATACTTTTCCCTTAAAAATGTTCTATAGTTAACAATAATTCTATTTTCTTTTGTGGTTTTCTCGATTTCTTCTGCCCACTTTCTAAAAGTTTCTTCCCCAATTTTTGTTTGGGAGTTTTCGTTTTTAACCAATGGTCGATACATTACATAATCAACTCTCAATCTTGCAGCTAAACCGATAAGATCTTTAAGATAAGGAAGTTGGTCGTATTCATCTTGAACCATCATGCTTATTCCTAAAGTTGGTGATCGATCTTTCTTTCCGAGTGAGATTTTTTTGATATTTTGACAAACCCTTTCAAATGTACCCAGTTTCGATGAATTTAATCTACGATAAGATTCTTCATCAGTAGCATTTACAGAGAAACGAATCCAGTTGCATTGTTGGTAAGCCTTTTTAAGCTTGGCAGTTAAAGAAACACCGTTTGTCAGCAGTCCCACTTCAACCCCCGCTGCCCTTAATTCAAAAATGGCCTCAGGCAAGTAGGGATGACAGCTAGGCTCACCTCCTCCGGAGAAAACTACAGAGCTTGTTCTCTTTTCTTTTACAATCTCTTGTACCAGATCAGAAAAGACTTGATTTGATAAATCTACATTTGACCTTAAATCTCTATAAGCACAGGGTTTGCAGGAAAGATTACACCTGTCAGTTGGGTGAATTTCTAAAGAAATCGGGAAATCAAAATTGACTTCATTTTTCTCCCAAGATCTCTCAACTCTCTCTAAATGTTTGAAGATTCGATTGCGGTGGCTAGTACGATTAGCAAAATCGTCTATCTTCTCTATTGTCATATCTATTTTTTAGAATCTAGAATCTATCTAATGTTTTTTGTCGGTTTGGAGTGAACCCCTAATTTGGTGCAGCAGAGTTAGTTGATAAGTTTGGGCCCCGCCAATGATCGGAGGGAAACTATGCGCGTAAATACAAATCTTCATACTTTTGGACTAAATTATAGCACACACTACCCAACTATAGGATAAGTTTAGGTCTGGTTTCCAGTTCCTACATTCAAGGTCGCCCGATTGTTGCCCTATAGTGTAAGGGTATGGTAGAATGGCCTTTGATGGACAGAGAGCTGGATACTGGATTTTTTAGGAGATTTGACATTGTTGGGTATGAGGATTGAAGGCTATATTTGTGTTTATAAACCTGGCCATTATTTTAATCAGGAGTTGGTGTTGTTTTTAGATAGACTTGTTAATGGAGCGGGCAAGTAGATTGTTGTTGTGGGAGTTGTGTCGGAGGGTGGGTCACTCCAGTCCGCTTGAGGTGGAAAGAAAGATTGATCAATGGGCGGAAGTTTTGGGACATGTGCTGTCTGACTTAGGGGCGAGGGTGGTGGAGTTGGGTGCGGGGATGTCTCCTAAGGTGGTGTTTGCTCTACATGAGTGTGGTTTTAAAGGGAGTTTGGTAGAGGTTGATTTAACAAAGATAGCTTTACGGACTCAGCAATTGGTGGGAGAGATGTTGGGAGTTAAATACGATTTGGTGGTTTGGGAAGGGGATTTGTTTGCTTATGATTTAAGTTCTGGTGATGTAGTCGTGGCTAGCCATTTGCTGGATGATTTAGTGGCGGGACGATTTGCGCAGGAGAGGGGGATGGATTATGGTGAAGTGTTTAATGATCCGGAAGTGCAGAAAAAATTTTGGGCTGAGGTGGGTCGCGAAGGGAAAGTGGCGGTGGAGGTGGTGGCGGGGTTGGGGAGTAAACTGGCCACGATGAGAAGTGGAGCCAGGGTGGTGATGAATGAGTACTTATCGAACTTTGATCGGAAATATGACATCCGTAAGCGACATCTTTTGTGTAGGCAACTGTTGGGTCGGTTGGGGATGGAAATGGAGGAAGGGGGATTTAGGAAGTTGGAGACGGAACAGTCTTTAATTGAGGGGGAGTGGTTGGCTATGGAGAGGGTTTGACCTAAGCGCTGAAGCTAATAAGCCTGCGCTACGCTTGTCTTAAGCGCTAACGCTAATAAGACTTCGCTGCGCTTGTCTTATAGTATAAGGGTGTGGTAGAATGGGTATTCAGAATGAGGCAGGACAGGCTGAGTTCGGAAATTAGTTGTTTTAGAGGCCTAATGGCCTGGGAAGTTTAACCCCGATTAAGTCGGGGTTTTTTATTTATGGCGTTGGCAGCTGAAAGTTTGAAGATCGAGGAGGTGGTGCCGGTTGATTGGCGGAAAGAGTCGCGGAGGGAAGCCAGGCAAGCCAGGTTGGAGGAGGAGAAATATTACACACGGGATATGTTGCGGCGGATATATGGACCAGGGGTTTATTTGTTGAGGAATCTGGAAGAAGAAGTTGATGAAAATGGCGTAAAAGTAAAGAGAGTAGTGACGACGGTAGAAAATGCGTTTGAAAATGGCGGAGTGATAACGGTCAACAAGATTACCCCCGGGGAAATAATATATTTTCCCTTGCAGGTAGAAAAAGGAGCCATGGCCGGGGAGACTTTGGCGGAGTGGACACATGAACAGGGGTGGGGAGCAGGTTTGGGGTGGGCAATAGGAAACGTGGTAACTTACTCAGGGCTGGCGCTGGCGCCGATGGCAGAGGTTATAAATAGACTGGCGGAATCAGAAAAAGCGGTCCGGGTAATAAACACGGCTTTGGCCCTTTGGCTGGCGGTAAGCGGGGGGATGCCGCACCGGGCAGGTACGGGTTTGGGAAAGCAAATTAACCGTCCGGATCAATCTGATATCACCCCGGGCAAGGACGGACCGCCGGGGTGGTATGTTACATGGGCGGCGATTATTGCCGGTTTTTTGGCAGCCTGCAGAGCGGCTTTGGCAGGGACGCCTCAAATTCCTGATGCGGGGGTGCCGACGGACCGACCCGGACCGGGGGTGACGGTAGTGCCAAGGGAGACGCCGACTCTACCGCCGACGGCGGGTGAAAACGGAGTAGTGCCAGCTACTACTCAGCCGCCCGAGACGTGCAAAATTGATGGGTTACAGCTGGGGTCAAAGTATCCGGCGGAGGTTAGCGGGCTGGTTAAGCCGATTGGTGAGTGGACCGATTCTGAAAAACAAAATATTGTAGACGCTGATGGGAACCCGATTTTTGCAGGAGTAAAAGCGATTGCCGATTCAGCTTGGGCGACCGGGCATGGCTTCCAAGTGGCGGGGACATGGGTAGGGAAAGGCTGCGGATACGGGTTGTTGTTTAAGGACGTCAACGGGAATCTGGTTTGGGCGGCGGACGGACAAGGACAGGCGCTGGGACGGCCGGATGGCAATGGTATCGGTGTGGGGTTTGTGACCATGCCGGGTTTTGGCGGGCCGGGAGAGCCGGGGCTGATAGTGGGGAAAGAGCAGGAGCTGGTATGGATTGCTGACGGGGTGGTGGTGGGGAAGGCAGATCCGGTGCGGCACGTGTGGAATAAATTGGAGGCGGCGGCAACGCCGGAGCCAACGGCGGTGGTATCCGAGTGGTGGACAGGGGAGCTGTCAGATATGGCAAGACTGCTTTCTAAAGGAGGGCGGTTTCGTGAGAAAGAGTATAAAGAGTATGGGGAATTCAATGGGTCACCAGTTTATCCTTTGACGGTGGTGAGTGTGACAGAAGACGCGAAAAAAGGAACTCGGGAAGTAGTTTGGGGTTTTAGGATTGACGATAAATCGCTGATGATGAAAGTATGGTATGCAGATTGTAAGGTCAAGTCTGCCGTCGGGGATGCGACGGCTAACTTCACAAGGTGGACAAAATATTCTTTAAAACCGGGCGATTTGGGAAATCCCCAACTGACTGGGTTGTTTGTAAAGTGGGATGTAGTAGTTGTGGAGTGGGGACGGGATCCGGAGGAGTGTCAAAGAAGGTTTGAGGGTTTGGAAGTCAGACCGGGATTACTGGACGAGTTAAGAGCTTTCTTTACAGACGGGGTGGTACCGGCTGATTGGCCGATTCAGGTGATAAATGGCCAGCCGGTTTATGATCTGGGGAGATGGATGGTGGTAGGTACGGATTAATTGAGTGGTTGACTGGGGGAGGGGAATTTGGTTTGATTTATTGATGGGAGGTTGGTTGAGGTCGGCTGTGTTAGTAAGTTTGGTGGGAGCAGTGATGTTTGGGGTGGGGTATATTGGGATGGTGAAATTTTATAGTTACGGAGGGTTTGATTCGGTTAGAAGTAAAATCGGTGGGCAAATTCGCCCTTCCGTGACTACGATGGTATCCGGAAGTAAGTTGCCACAGCCAGTTGTAAGCGGGGCGGCGAAGAAGACTGAATACCGGGAATACGAAGGGATAGGGATGTTTTATGTGCAAACCAGCTTCCCTTTAACTGTCGTGAGTGCGGTGACGGATGCCTCAATCGGGATCACGGAAACGGTCTGGAAGTTTGAGGCGGGGGGGAAGCCGATGATGATTAAATTAAGATCAGGGGAGTGTGAGATAAAATATCCCGGCGGAAAAGTCGGCCGTATCGGGATGAGGGGAAAGACTTTTAAGGCGGGGGATTTGGGCTTACCCCGTTTTGGAGGAGTGAGCAAAAAACTGACAGTAGAAGGGAGTCCTGAATGTAAAAAGTTAATTGAGGAGTTGGAACCGCGGACGGGATTGAGTGAGGAGCTGGAGGCTTTCTTTATACAAGGGGTAGTGCCGGTCGGCTGGCCGGTAGAAACCATTGAGGGGCAAAAAGTATATAATCCGCAACGGTGGGTGGTGATGGACACAGTGACTAAGTTTGAGTAGTTGACCTGACTCGTGAATTTTGGTTTGATTAGAACAATGAAAGGATGGGTGTTGGCGGCCGCAGTTTGGTTGGGGCTGGTGGCCGCGGCGGGATGGTGGGCAGGGGCGGTGAAGGCTCAGACATGCGGTGATTATTTAACAATAGATAGATTTGAATGCGAGCCTCCAAATCAGTTTAATGAATGTACTGGATTACATTTTCCGCCGGCTGATCCTGATTATGACGCGGCGTGCACCCAAGGCGCGACCAGTTGCAAAACAACATTTAGCCAGTGTACTAACGAAAGCACGTGCAGTTACGATGCGGTTTATGATAGATGCAATTGTAATCAATATAAACCAGACTGCTGGGAAGGAGGAGGGGGAGGAGGGGGTGGTGAGCCTGCGGGTTGCGACGCAACAAGAACGAAAATTTCAAACCTGAGGATATATCGGGATGTGAACGGAAACGGGCTTTTTGATGACGGACCGACGCAGTGGTATCAGAGTAACGGGGCGGGGTCGTGCGGGGGGTGGAATTATTTCCCCGGCATCATAGTGAGGACTCAAAATTCAGAACAGGATAATAAGCCGTTTCATACCGCTTGTACTACTGACGGTTTTTCGATTCCCTACCTGAGCGGAAAAATAAGTGACGCCAACAATGTGAGAAATTTTGCTATTTGGCTGGAGGGAATACCTGCGGGCTACGTGGTGAGCGGAATAGGCGGAGCGGCGGCAGATGCCGGTAAATGCTTTTTTGACGGCGCTACCGGGAAGGCGATATGCAATTTAGACGGGTGTACAAACTCTTTGTATTTTCTGGTGAAATCGACTCCTCCGACCTGCAGTCTTTCGCCGGCCGGAAACGCGACAGTCGCTGTGGGAAGCACAAGTACTTATACTGCCACTTGTTCAGATGCTGATGCCGCTATTACAAAGTGCCGGGTGTTATATAACTCGACCTCCGCATCCAACGGGGCAGCGGGGTGGACATACAAATCCTGCAATTCTTCCCCATGCGCTTTTCCAATTACCTGGGATACTGTTGGTTCATATTATATTACAGCCGATGCGCAGGATAGCGGCGGCACTTGGGGATCGGGAAACCCCTGGTGCGAGTGGGCCCCCAACCCGCCGAGTACTCTTAACTGTAACGCCTCCAATACTTATGATTGCGGTAATTCTGATGTGTATACGGTTACTGTGGTGACCCCGACGCCAACGCCAGCATTACCGTGCCCGACGCCGGCTCTGCAGGTGCCGGACCAGTATTGCGACGCGTACAACAACCGGGATATTGATTTTGACTGGAATAATATTGCCGGTACCAGCCGGTATCAGTGGCAGGTGGACAATGAAAGCACTTTTTCTTCACCTATACTGGCGGGTAGAAACGATATCCCGATTTCGGAGCATATTTGGGAAGATGTGAGCTCATACGGGCCGAGATACGCACGGGTACGGGCTTATGAAAGTACCAGCTGCAGCCTGGGGCCTTGGAGTGCCGTCCGGAGTTTTACGGTATCTGCGTGCCCGACGCCCACACCGGGACCATGCCCGGCACCTCTTATGGACTGGCCGTCGGTAGTGTGCGTGGACGGGAAGGAAAGAATTACCTGGGATTGGAACGACGTCCCCAATGCTTCCGAATACCGGTTCCGGCTGGACGATTCAAACCCGCAGGTAGCTCCGTATTTGGGCAGCAGTCTGACGACAGAATCGGCTAGAACTCCTGCGGACCAGACTACCGGGGTGGTGCATTGCGGTCAAAGCCAAGTGAATGCGTTGGCTTCGGTATCCCCAAGCAGCTGCACTGTTCCCGGGAACTGGAGCAACGTGACCTGTGAGTCCCGGACTTGTCCGTCGCCCACCCCGACGATTCCCCCTAACTGTATTTTCAATCTGGTGCCCGCGACTCTGACCAGAGTTGTGGGGGGTACGGCCGGGATTCAGGGAGTACCCCAGCCGACGGGAGGGACGGTGAGCTCGGTGAACTTCTTTTCTTCTAATATTTCTGTAGCCCAGGTCAATCCGGGAAGTGACATTTCTTCGCCTTATAATAGTACGGTGTCATGTGTGGCAGGCGGGAATGCGACAATCACCGGGCGGTGCATGATGAGCGGAGTAACCAGGGGATCGGATACGACAGCAGTTTCGTGTGTGACCCCGACCCCGACACCGGTGGGGCCGACGAATACCCCGACCAGAACCCCGACGCCGGGGCCGACGAATACACCCACCCGGACTCCGACACCCGCGCCGTGTAACTGCACAGTCAACCTGGTGCCGGCGGCACCGGCCTCGATACCGGTAGGGGGAACCACTGCTTTCCAGGCCAATCCGAGCATCACCGGCGGAGCGTGCACTGTCGATGAAGTGCTGTTTTCCTCTGCACCGGCGGGAATCGTGAGTTTGAGCCGGGCGGTGGATGCATCGTCGCCGTATACTTCTACCGCTACCGGCCAGGCATCCGGAAGCACGACGGTGACATCCCAGGTAAGGCTGACAGACGGGGTAATCCATTGCTCGGACAGTTCAGTGCAGGTGGTGGCCAATGCTACTCCCACGCCGACACCCACCTGCGCACCGATTAATCCACCGGCCTCGGTGAACGTCAACGATACCGGCGGGAATATCCGGGTGAACTGGACGGACAGTTCGACAAATGAGACCGGGTTTAACGTATACCGCAGGGAAGGAGCCAATCCGTATGCCGTACAGCCGGGAATGCCTTTGGCAGCCAATACCACGAGCTGGAATGATCCGGGGGAAACCTGCGGAGTGACTTACTCTTACGGGGTGACGGCGCTCCTTTCCACGGCACCACCCGGCTGCTCTAATGAAAGCAGTATGACGACCGGTATCGGGGGGTGCGCAGTTACAGCTCCGTGGTTCCAGGTAGGCGGGGGAGGTAATGCCATAGCTGCAGCCGGAGATGTGGGAACGGGACTGCCGCCCGGAGCTCCGCCGCCGTATCTGGTTGAGAGCGGGACGGGAGGTATCCCGGGGCTGGCGGTGGGAACAGGACTGTACCGGATAACCGGCAGTAACGTATCCAGCAAAGGCTGGGCGGTGGACCTGACTGGTGCATGGAGTGCTATGTTGGCTCGGACGGAGAACAAGTACCCGGCAATGAGGGAGAGACTGGAGGCCAGGGCCGACTCGTATAGTCTGAGCGGAACTACGTATAACCAGACACAGCTGAATAATGCCATTGACGCAGCCATGACTGCCGGCAACAAGATTACAGTTTCCGGGACCGGGGACGGGGGCACACCGGCACCGACCGCTATTACCGCGGTAGAAACAGTAAGCGGGGGGTGGGCTCCGGGAGACCCCGGCACCGGCAATTCATTTACACTGGGGTCCTGGACTCCGGCGGCGGGGGACCTGGTTCTTCTGGCTGTGGGACAGAGGGACGAGAGCAGGAGCGTGACCGCCTCGGGTAACGGCATCACCTTTACCCAAATCATGGATGTGAATAACGACCAGGGGAACAATGGATTGGTCCTATTACGGGGGATGAACACTTCGCCTGCTTCCGGACCGATTACCGTGACGGTTACCGGTAATACACTGCCGGTATCTGCAATTGCCACCCGGTTTTCCGGAGTGGACACCAGCGGGACCAACGGCTCGGGGGCGGTTGAAGCCGTAGGTTTTGACGATGGTCCGAGCTCTGCAGAAGGCGACAACGCCAATATGAAAGCTAACCTGACTACCCAGACTTCGGGAGCCTGGGCGTTTGCGGCGGGAACACACCGCACCAGGAACCTTACGGTCCCGAGCGGGGAAACCGGAATTGCCGTAAATGTATCGCGGGGTGCCGGAGGTGACGTTACCAACACTTCCACGTGGTACGAGTCTACTACTAGTGCGGGGACAGTGACTGTCGGCGCTGACAATGACCTGAGCGGTGTGACTGACTGGGTAGTAGCTGCGGCCAGTCTTAAACCGGCCGCGGCCGGGGGACCGACTCCAACTCCGGCACCGGGACCGACGGCGGAGGTGGGACTGGTGAAGAGGGCCGGGGATGTGACGCTGTCGGGAAATATCGACGTGGGCAGCCGCAAAGTGATCATGCTGGTGGACGGCAATGTGACAATCAACGGAAACGTGAATCTGACCGACGACCAGGGATTTCTGGCTGTCATAGCCGGGGGGAATATTACTGTCGACGCGGCGGTGGGCGAAGCCACATATCAGAGTATCTCTCCCCCGGGATATGCCAATCCCCATCTGGAAGGCATCTTTTACGCCCAGGGGACTTTCGATACCGGAACAGTCGGAGGAGCGGGGACTGACCGGCAGCTGCGGGTGGACGGAACGGTGATCGGGATGAACGGAGTGTCGCTGCGAAGGAACGTGTCGGGAGTGTACCCGGCGGAATACTTCAATTTCAGGCCGGACCTGACGGTAACGCTCAACCAAGTAGGATTGAGGCGGAAAACTACCCAGGAGATGGTGGCACCGTAGATTGAATCATGAAGCATGAATTATGAATCAACGAGGGTTTTTGGCTTGTTGACGATCTGATCCGGAAATTGAGTTACTGGGTGAGTAACTCCGTGCATCTGATAAAAGGTTGGGGTGAGGTGTAAATGCCGGCGTTAAATTACCAACACGTTTTTGTTATTAACCCAGAAAACTCAACCTCAATAAAAACGGGGTAGATGTAAATCCACTGGAATTTTTGGGGTATATTTGGTAAAATTTGGGTGTGGAAAGCAGACTGCCGGAGTTTTTGAAGCCGTATTTTTGGGATGTGAAGTTTGAGGGTTTGGAAGTTGACAGGAGTGCAGAATTTATTATTAATCGCTTGTTGGATAAGGGAGGATGGCAGGCGGCGAAATGGGTGGAAATAACTTACCCGAAGGAATTGGTGCAAAAAGTATTGAGGACTAACCGAGATTTTTCCTTGCGCAATGCGACTTTTTGGGGTTTAATTTATGGAGTACCTGAGTCGCAAATAAAGTGTTTGTCAGAACCTTACCGGACGATGCGAAAAACGCTTTGGCCGTACTAGGCAGGTCTAAAGCTTTAGACTTTGCCTATATGGCTGGGGGGACGGCTTTGGCTCTACAGTTGGGACATAGGCGGTCAGTAGATTTCGACTTTTTTTGCAAGGAGAAGTTCGATGAGGAGGAAATAACCGAGAAGCTGAAAGTTGTCGGCGACTACGAGATGGATAGGCAGGCGGTAAATACAATGCAGGGCCATTTTAATGGTGTGAGCTTTAGTTTGTTTTGGTACAAACATCCTTTGATAAGTGAGACAGTGGACATTGGCGGGATAAATTTGGCGTCGGTTGAAGACATTGCTGCGATGAAGTTCCAAGCTACACTGGGGAGGGCGACCAAGAAAGACTATATTGACATTTACTTCCTGATAAAAAAGTGTTTTCCAGTTGAGAATATGTTTGAGTATTATGATCGGAAATATGGAACTTTGGAGAATAATAAACTGATGCTGGTAAACGGTTTGCAGTATTTCGAGGACGCGGAAACATCGGAAATGCCGGTGATGTTTGAGGGTGTAAGTTGGAGTGAAGTCAAGAATTTTTTAAGACAGGAGTCAGAGAGACTTTGGAGAGAATGAAGGAAAACTAGAGAAGTACAGGTCGTTTGGCTTAAGCGCCTGGGCTAATAAGACTTCGCTGCGCTTGTCTTAAGCGCTGAAGCTAATAAGCCTGCGCTGCGCTTGGCTTAAGCGCTGAAGCTAATAAGCCTGCGCTGTGCTTGGCTTATAGTAAACGGGTGTGGTAGAATGGAAATTCAGAATGAGGCAGGACAGGATTAGTTTGGGACGCGGGTTTTTTGAGATGTGACCTATCTGGAGGGGAAATCAAGCGGCGTGGTGGCGGCAGAAGCTTCAGTTTCCGAATCGTCCCCAGAAAAAGAAATGTTCAGAACGCTGTCTGCCCCTGTGACAGTACAATGGGAATTGACCTCGTATGAGTATGTTGGTGTTTAAGGTTAGTTATTCTCTAGAAAAGGACGCGCTTAATTACCTTAACTCCTTGTGGAGGTTGAGGTATCTGAAGCACGGGCGGGAGTTTTTGTCAGAAAGTTTATAAGAAATTATGAAGACACAGTTCTAGAAACGACTGTTTTTCTCTGCTCTTATTTCTTCAAGAATCGTCTGCGATAAAGTGTATGACTTGCCTGCACCAGAAACGATTACGATATCACCATTTTTGCATTCGCTCGCTATTTTTCGAGCTACCTCATTGAAATTGGGTAAATAACAAGCCTTCGTACCAATTTTTTCAACTAAATCCTCTGCCTTAGTCTTACCTACATCTTTTTCTCTTCCTGCGTAGATTTTGGTTACGATAACCCTGTGAGCCAATTTTAAGGAAGTAGAGAAAGAATCTAGAAAAATAGATAAGCGAGAAAATTGGTGCGGCTCAAAAACGATCCAGATTTTTCGATTGGGATATTTTTGTTTGGCTGCTTGGAGAGTCGCTTTAATCGCCGTTGGATGGACGGCATAATCATCAAAAACTTTTATTCCATTCGCTTCTCCTGTTAAACTGAATCGCCGTTCTAATCCTGCAAATTTTTTAAAGGCTTTTTTTACTTTGTCAGACTTTATTCCCAGTTCAACGGCACAAGCCCAAATCCCTAAAGCGTTGGCGATATTATGAGAGCCGGGAATTTTCAAAATGAATTCTTCACTTGTAAATTTTCCCGTAACTCTAAATCGGCTAAAGCCAGGAGCCATCTTCACGATCTGACCTCGATATTCATCAGTAAAAGGAAATTTAAAGCGACGTTTTAGGAAATAACCGATTACTCTTACTTTATTATCTGTCAACCAAACTGACGTTTCTTCAAGAAGCTTCTGAATCCCCTCACTATCTTCATTGACTATTAAAATTTTCGGTCCTCTAAGTTTCCTAATAAATTTATTGAACGAGTTGCGAAATTCTTCGAAATCCTTAAAAAATTCGGGGTGATCCATCTCAATGTTATTAATAATTGCAATCGAAGGAGAATAATTTAAAAAGTTATAATTGA
>Ga0208958_1002367_pt1 | contig 16384 bp, 28 predicted proteins | sample RifOxyB1_FD_184032 | JGI IMG/M metagenome (GOLD analysis project Ga0208958, IMG submission 184032) | Soil microbial communities from Rifle, Colorado - Rifle Oxygen_injection B1 (SPAdes) | ecosystem: Environmental > Terrestrial > Deep subsurface > Rock core/Sediment | place: Rifle, Colorado... | reverse complement strand
AATCTTTTAAAAGTTTCTCATTGTATTTCTCCTTAACCAACAGTATAGCACGAATTTGTCATTCTGTCAAGGGACAAAATAGTTCAATAAAAGTATTCTTTCATGTAGTCCCGCTACTTCCAAATCCGTTTCTATTTGGAGATTTCAAGTTTGAAACTTCAGTAAACACAATATCCGGTTGTTTTTCTTGAATTCTAAACTGACATATTCTTTGATATGGTTCTATCATAACATCTCTGGTGGGATAGACAGACCATTGCCATTCATCGTCATTTCCGCAAAATGTTTCGTCCACGACTCCTGGGGAGTTGGTTTGAAGAACTCCCCAATTTTTGAAAGAGGATGAGCGTGGAGCAATAATTGCTTCAAACCCCGGAGGGAGCTTCATTGCTATCCCCAATGGAATGCGGGTTGCCCTGCCTCCCAAAAGAACCTCGCGTTCACTATTTCGTAAATCAAACCAATCACCTATTTCTAGTTTTTGGATTTTTGGCATTTTTAAATTGAAATATTTTATTTGAATTTCTAAAGCCATTTATTCTACCTTTCGAAGCAGCCACAACTCGTAACAAGTATCAAACGCGTTCCAAACGCTATGCAACTCATCCTCAGATAACTCGAAAGTTTTAACCGCTTCTTTTACAAAAGAATAGTTGCTTCCATACTCTGGGGTCATGTATAGTTTTAAAAGTTTTTTGATGGTTGGACGAGTTAATTTTGTCATACTCTATTACTTTTCCAGTATGCCCAAATCTTGTTCTTATTTGGGTCTTTTGAAAATCTGATGTTGGTTCTTCCTAGTTTCTTCTGTAATTTCTTACCTAGTTTTGTAACAACCAAGTCTATTTCGTTTGGAGACACTTCGAAACTTGCAGGAAGAGAAACATCAGAAAGTTGGAAATAAATTTCATTGATATTCATTAATGTAACTCATTGAATATTTTTTTGAATGGTTTTTTATATTCTTCTTCGAATTGTGAACCAAGAGTACGAAGAATAACGGACGCATAATTTACTTGTTGGGCGACATTCAAAAGAGAATCTTCTGGATTATTTTTTATCCATTTTTTGATTTCTCTTTTCAGTGTTGTTTCCAGAATGGCAGAAAGGGTCAATCTTTGTTCCATGATTCTCCAATAAAAGACAAGTTTTATTGCCTGTCAGTCTTGTTCGAATTTTCAATCGCTAATTTTGCGTGGCTAAGAGCCAATCTGAAATATTCATCGGATTGAATTTCAATCCACCCTTCCCCCATATTTGAATTTTCTCCGGTAGTTAACGCCAACTTACTTTCATCGGTTAATTTCCAAAAATGGTTTGCTCCCAGGTCTCCGTTCATTTTCTGACTAATCCTTCAACATAAGAATTTTGAGTAATCAAGATTTTTTCTACTTCGCAAAGGTCTTTGAAATGAGAAACTCCACCATAATAACAGCCCGCTTTGATGGCTGTTTTTATATCTCGAATAACGTTGACCACAGAACCTTTTGGTTCAATTTCAAAGCCCTCGCCTTCAATAAAGAAATCCTTTTTTCTGGATTCCAATGCCTCTCTGCTTGCCATTCCTCTGTAAATGGGTTTTCCGTTTTCTCCTAATATTTTTGGACATTCGTCTGTTCCCGCAAAAAGATGGCCACTTATAATAAAGTCCGTTCCCAAAGAGACTGCTTTTAAAATATCCCCAAACGAATTGCATCCGCCGTCCGAGAAAATAATTACATCTTGCCCTAATTCCCTTCTCATTTCATAAACACAAGAACCTTGGGGATAGCCAAATCCTGTTTGACTTCTGGTAGTGCATTTACTCCCGGAACCAATCCCAGCCCGGAGATGATTAATGCCAATTTTCATAAACCTCTCGCCTGCAAGAGGGGTGCAGATATTGCCGGAAACAATGTTTTTAACCCCATTAGAAATCAAGTCCTTACAAAAATCAATAAATTTCTCACTGTCCCCATGGGCCACATCTCCTACCCAAAACACACAGGGGTTTTCATTAGCCATTTTTGCAACCGCATCTATCCCCATCGATGGAGAAATAGCAAACCCTCCCCATTTTACTTTTTTCATGGCAGATACCATTTTTTCAAGATTGTAGCGATGATGAATCCCAACTCCCCCGTTTTCAAGAAACGCGTCCATCATTTCTATTTCCGTAACGGTATCCATTGGGCTAGATATGACGGGAAAGGTTAATTTGTGACCAAACAATTCACAATCTAAAATTCCATCATCTTCACCGTCCCCAAGTTTAGCGTAAGAAGGGACAAGAAGGATATCATCAAAAGAGAATTTCTCATGATTCACTCTATGGTCTTCATTAAAATTCATACCGGAACACCGCTTTCTTTGGAGTTGTCTGTAGAATAGAATCCCGGCCCACTAAATTTAACTGTTGGAACATTCCATGCCCGCATTGTTTTTTCACTTCCGCAGTCGGGACAGAGCAGTTTTTTTGTCGGAGGCTCTTTTGCCACTATGTAAAAAGGATGTTCCTTATTTTCTCTCGCCGTGCAAGAAACACATAAAAACTCATATATGGGCATTATCTGTCTCCTTGACTGTAAAATTTTTAATTTGAAAATCAACCCCAAAAACAGATTCGAGTTTCCTTCTTATAAACCAAGTCAAGACAGCATTTCTGAAATTTTTAGCATCAAAAACGGTGTCACAATAAATAATTGTGCCTCGCTTACACGAATAATTTCGAAGATATGCATCCATTGTTTTACTATATAAAACTATTTTTGTCATTGATTACTCCAGTTCTATATTTTCTTGCTCTATTTGCCAAAGAAACCACGATATTTTTTCTAATGTTCCAAGTATATCCCAGCATCTTTGCCCGTTAGGGCGGCAATCATATTTACGAGTTTCTAGTCCGAAAGATTCCAACACCAATTCAATAAGTCTGTCGTTTTCATAACTTGAATAAAATTCGAGTTTCATTGGGTTTCTCCGTTCAAAAATTCTTCAAGAGCCATTTGAATTATGGTGGTGGACAAGTGATTAATTGCTTTGCTATCTACTCCTGACGGGAGACTAGAACTTAAGTATGCTTGTTCTGCGCTTGCAAAAAGCCTATCCGCTTCGGAAACAACTTTGTCAAGAGCCCATTCTCCGCGCTTAATTTCCAGCAGTTGTGAAGCGTCCTCTCGCTCTACTTGCAATTCTCCATCTTTCAAGAACTCTATTCCCATACGAAGTAGACGAATTAAATGAGCCGCGTTCTTACAATCAAAACCGAATTCTTGTACCAATTTCTTGCGCTTTTCTCCTAAATGTCCATTTCCGGCGGTGTAGGTCATGCGGTGTAATTGCCCATAAGCGTAGCCCGTGAAGGATTTATAGACGTGTCTGCCGATAAATAATTTACGATTGTCAAGAAGCATTTGACCGACGTTCGTAACAGTTAGATAATACTGAGGTTTGAGCCACAACATAGCAAGAACATTTGGGTTTCCTTGGGCAAGAAGTCCAATAAACTTTTTCGCTTCATATGCTACAATGTCCCATTCGTCCTGTTTTATCTCTTTTGTTCCGTTTGACGGAAAAACTCTATTGCTTCCAAATCCGGCAGGATACCCATAATAATAATCAATTTCTGGAACAACAACATACATCACATCTTTATCGTCGACGCTCGTTTTTTCTTTTGGGGATACCCACATTCCGTGAGCGATTGACCCGCGATAACCAGAAAGAATGGTTCGGGATAATTCGGGATGTTCCTCTATAATTTTTTTAGGGACGCTCATTTCAGCCTCTTGCATAAATTTCTAATTTTATTGTAAAGACTTTCTGGCTTCTTCGGCATATTCGGGATTTAATTCTATTCCGATATAGTTTCTTCCGTTTTTCTTTGCAACACGAGCAGTAGTGCCACTTCCCATAAAGGGGTCTAATACAATACCCTTTTCGAAATCATCGTGCCCGCACCAGCAAATATCTCCGCTATCCCCATATGTTTTTCCACATGCCTTGCAGATTAAAATCGGACATCCCGCTAAAATAGGTCTTTCTATAAGTTTTTCTGGAAACATCGCAAAATGTTTTACTTTACTAGGAACGGTATTTATGCTCCAAACCGTTCTCATGTTTTTGCCATTTGGATTAGGCCGCATATTTCTGGTTCGATAAGATGACTGCCCAGTTCCTTCATCCCATTCTGATTTACCGTCTGCGGTGAGAACGTCTCCTGCCCATCTATTCATAGGTTTAGTATATGGTTCTAATTGTTGCTCAAAATAATATTTTTTAGACTTAGTAAAAAAGTATATCTTTTCATAATCGGGAGTAAATTTATCTTTTGCGCTTGATGGCATTTGATTTGGTTTATGCCAAATTATTTCGTTGCGACAAATCAATCCGTTATCTATCAACGCAATTTTTAACCGGTCAGGAATACCAATAAGAGACTTGGCAGGAATGTCTAATTTTGATAAAGTGGATTTATGTCCTTCCAATTGCATTTTACTTGTGCCACGATTTGTGGAATTTTTACCACTTGGAGGAGCGCCATTTCCTTGATTGCTTCCAGAATAACTATCTGCGATATTAATCCACATTGTACCTTCTGGTTTTAGAACTCTGGCACACTCCATAAAGATTTCTACCAAATGTTCAATGAACATTTTTGGAGTTGGCTCTTGTCCTAGTTCTCCAAGCCACGCTCCGCATAAAGAGCAAATAGATTGTTGTGCATCAGGAACAATTTGAAAGTTATCTTGTCCTTTTATTTGAACCTTTGCGGATTTAGTTCCACCTGAAATCCCCTTATGCTCGAAAGAATTCCAATTGTGACTACAATTCTTGTTTCCTCCCCAAATCTGAGGTTCTGTGTCGTATGTCCGGAGTCCGAAATAGGGTGATGATGTAACAAGGCAATCAACAGAATCGCTTGGAAACTTTTTGAGTTCTGCAAGCGCATGACCAGAAATAATTGTGTTGGTAATATCTGCGATATTATACAATAGAAACTCCCGAATTTAGTTTAATAAAACTATGCTTTTATTGAACAACCTGAAAAATAAACACCATCATTGGCAAGGGACAAAAATACAGTGTGCTTCTATGTTTATCAAAATAAAATCCTATCCAAAAGTCATACCAGATAAACTTGATAATAAAAAACCATTTGTGTTTGAGGGCATTAAAGAACATTTTAAGGCATCCACCTTTTTATTTTCTTTTTAGTATACCACAAATCTGCTGTCTTGTCAATGCCAAATTGCATGAAAGATATGTTTTATTTAAAATTTTATTTTTTCGAAATTAATCCCTTAAACACCATATGATTGTAGGCTTTTTCTACCCATGAAACAAACTCACTAACGGTGTTGAGCTTTTTTGCAAAATTACAATTTCCACAACAAGGAACCACATTCTCTATAACATATCCTTTTGATGAATCAACCCTATCAATTCCGTTATAAACGTAGTCCCCCAACGCCCCCTTTCTTATTCTTTTAGGAGATTCTCCGCAATAAAAACAATCTTTTTGAGTTATCTCTCTAAATTCGTCTTTTGTTATTTCAAAAGAAATGCCTCTATTTTCTGCGCCTCTTTTATAGCCATCAATAGCAAGATTAAACGCCGCATCTGGATTTAAATTTATACAACCACAAGATTTTGTATTTCCGCTTTTGAGAGCTGCCCCAGAAACAATTATTTTTTTTCCACAAGAGCATATACAGTTCCAATAACTTTTTTCTTTTCTCATTTCGACAAAATCAACTACAGTTAATTCTGAAAACGTTTGACCTATCAAATCTAGCCTTCTTACGAAACCCGCGTCTTTTTTGGAGCATCCACATGACTTTATGTGAGCAGTTCTTAAACTATAACTAGATACAATTGTCTTATTTCCACAATCACAAATACAATTCCAATAAGCATGATGACCGTCTCTACTGGGAAGAACCATATCTACAACGTATAGTTTTCCATATTTTCTTCCGCTTATATCAATTACTTTGGCGTGTTGTCTTTCTTTAGTTAAGCATCCACATGATTTTGTTGCCTCAGATTTTAAAGACCCCGCCCTAACTATTTTTTCATTGCCACAATCACATAAACATCTCCACCATGCTCCCACCCCTTTTTCTGTGCGAACAAACTCAATAACCGTTAATTTACCAAATTTTTGTCCTATTAAATTTATAACGTTTTTCACTTTTTTACAATTTTGCTCCTTGGGTCTATCCAACACATGAATTCCGTGTGGTAGATATTCCCTCTAACGTCAAGGGTATCCCACCATGTTTTTTTCAGTTCTTTTGTACTCATAACCCATTCCCAATCTCTTTCTTTCGATGAATCTATCATAGTTAGATATCCTTTTTCGCATTTACTCACAATAGACCAATGCCCGTTATCCCTGTCCCACCAGTTTAGTACAACGATATGATTTTTATTCAAATGAAAAGAAATGTCCCGAATATTCGTTCCAATCTTAAAATTTACTATGGAAAAATACCTACTTAAAAAAGCAATAAATAATTGAGGACAAACCCCCCACCATCTTTTATACACATAGTAATTAATAAACCAAAGAGGCCTCTTTATTCCACAAGCATTTAATATTGTCCAAATCGTTGTACTTCCGCACATCCCAGAATGAGGCATATATCGATGAAACTTGCGCCATTCTATTTTGTTTTCCTCCATACCCACCTCCTAAAAATTTATTTTTATAAAATGAAAAAACAGACTATTCTTCACTTTAGTTCACTCAGAGTTAGGGCATCTCCCTCTTCAAGAACCCCATCGTTTTCCATTGCCTCGCCCAGTTGTGGGTCGATGTGTATAAAAAAGAACCCCCCCGGTGGGCGTGTCAAATCCGTAATTAAAAATTGTATCATCGTCCAACGGATAGCTGTATCTGCTCATTTTTCTTCTCGATAAAATTATCCTTTTATGATGTAACCAATCTGTTCATGGCCGACTTAATCGAATTATACGCGGAAGTCGCGTATCCTGACCCCACTTCAAAATTTGTTTCGTCGGACATAAAAACACGGATAGAAGAAATTCCGTCGAACCTATCGAAATTAACAGAAACGCTAACAATCTGGTCAACTCTGATAAATTCTTTTGTCTTACTGTCTTGTTCAATTTCTATAACACTTATTTTTTCGCTGTACATAAAACTGTCCTTTCATTCAAACGCATCACAAATATAGTTTGGAAGAATTTCATGTGATTCCATCCATTTTTGACTATTCAAAATTTCGTCATCTGTCCATTCCAAAAATGGTCTGGGATTTAGATTTTTGACAAAAGTTTTATCTAAATTACAAACCCAATATTTCCAATCGATTGTGGGTATTTCCTTGTGGTGTTGACAGGAAGCGCAAGAATTTATAATGTGATAATTATTGTTCATTGTTTTTCCATTGCCTTAAAATAATCTTTCCACAAATTATCAATTTCTTTTAGGGAATGAAATACTGCGTTAAAACCGGTAGAAATATATTTTCTTGTTCGATTTTCCCTTTTCCAAGGCCAAATCCAAACCACTTCATCCCCGCCGTGGTCAAAACATATTCCTACGTGCTCAAAACTAAAACGAAAAAATCTATGAAATCTTGACCAAAAATCCATTCTTAACATGGCAATCTCCAATTCCATTCTTCGGCGGCCTGTTCCGGGGTTTTCATTGGGGCAGTACAAACATTCTGATATTCACATCTTTCATCTTTGTGTAACCACGCTCTAGGAGACGATAAATTGCATTGAACAACCCATCCCCCAGTTACTTTTTTTAGGGATACGGCGGTTGTATCACAAAATGGGCAAGGCAATAATTTTATCATTCGTTGTTATTCCCCGAAAATTCTCCATAATACTTGATTCTGGCTTTATTTGCTACGGAACAAGCATCCCCGTAATCTTTAGTTTTTAATACAACATTATTTTTTCCATCTTTTTGTAATTGAACAAGATACCATCCATCAAAGTAACAAACATTTCTGTGACCTGTTTTATTGTTAGAGTTTTCATGTTTTCTATTGCTGGCGTTTGTTTGGTAAGATGCTATTCTTAAATTTTCTTTTCTGTTGTCCAATCCGTTGTGGTTATAATGGTCAACTTGTATTTTTCTATCTGTACAATCTAAAATAATCCTATGAACAAACATTGTTCGATATTTTGGTTTGCCATTAAACAATCCCAAATACAATGTTATTTTAGCATAATATAAACCGTTGGCGCGATTGAGGCTAGAATAAAATGTGCCATTAAAGGAATTAATTTTGTCAAAATCTTCTAAATCAATCACTAATTCTAAATCGCTCTTATTGCGTCTATGTAAAAATATTTTTATATGATTATTTTCAGTAATATAATTATTTTTCATTCGATAGAACCATCGTTTTATTTAACCCGATAATCAACAATTGGTTTGAGATTTTTCATTTTCTTTTCTACGTCGTCTAGCGAATACGGATAAAAATCATTTGTGTCTACGCCAACATCAAACGACAATCCGTAGGGTTCAAGTTTTCCGTGATGATGTCCAAATAAATGCCAAGACCCGTAATGGGAGATATACCATGATCGCATAGAATAATGGCAAAGTGAAACACGAACATTTTTCTTTGTTATTTTGTCTATGTTGGGAAGAGTTACAATTTCTAGAGGGCTTAGAACTGTCCAATTTGGCCCACGAGGGTCTTTATCGTGTGAACCGGGAATAAAAAATATTTTCCCATTCAACCTATCAACCAGTCTGTTTCGCTTTATGTCGTCCGTAATACTAAAATCACCGAGATGATAAACTATATCATTTTGACCAACGGCGATATTCCACCTGAGAATCAACTCTTCGTCCATTTCCTCGACGCTTTCAAATGGACGATTACAATATTTTAAAATGTTGATATGACCAAAATGTGTGTCTGCCGTAAAAAACAAATTCATTATTTTATGTCCTTTCAGCAAACGCTGAAATTGGCTATTTCAATGAAAGAGCCATTTTATTTAGAATGATTATTTCGCCATATTTTGTGAGCACAATCAATCCCGCTCCAACTATCCACTCCCGCTGCTTCAAGACACCACAACCATTCTACACCCTTTTTTAATTTATCATATTTAAGAAGCGCCATCTTTGCCGTTTCAAGATGACCTTTTGAACCATACGCTACCATATAGGAAATTGCTTCTTCTATTGCCGTCATATTTACTCCTCACATAAAACAGCACGTTTATAGCGTTACAAGTTTCCCGTGTTGCTCGTATTCCAGCAATTGAACGCCACAAAGATGTTTTTGAATAATCTTTTCTACGTCCTCTATTATTGTAACATCCGCTTCTTCTCTGGTCATACCCGGATACAGATCATATCTGTCATCACCAGAGATTGTTTTTGAAAAGAATTCTTTGTCCGGATTAACTGTAACTTTTACAATCCATCCGAATTTTTTTTGATGTCTTTCTCAATTTTTCTTGCTTTGGAAAGACACTCCCCATCAGAAAGCAAGCAAGATGTTTTTGTATCACTAAACATAACAGGCATTCCGGTTGTCATTTTATTCTCCTTTAATAAATCTTCTGTTTTATTTAGTTCTTACTAAACGGGGTTCCCGGAACATTTCCAACAGGCGAAATATCGTCGTCTTCATCCGTAAGTTCGCATACCTCTTCGTGCAAATTCATCGTCCAGTCAAACGCCAACTGTTGAAGGGCGAGCAGGACAACAAAAGAGCAAATCTTATCTGGAATAGCATCATACAACGCATCATAAACCAAGTTGAACTGTTCGTCAATGCCTTCCGGAATATTATTGTTTTCGGTTTCTTCTGACATGTTTCTCCTATTTTATTTCTTATAGTATACCACAGATTGATTTGGTTGTCAAGTTCAAATAAAAGATTTCTTTCATGTAATCATATTTTTCCAGAATAAAGGCTACTGCTCTTTAATGCCCTGTGCGGGTTTTTCGGATGTCTTTTTTTAATAAATATGTCAAATGGCATTTTTTTGAAAATAGCAGGTTGATTACAATATGCGGCAATATCCACATAAAAATCAGCGTTAGAATTTGTCCAACAGGACTGGTCTCTCATTATATAGGGCAAAGAACGCGTTTTTCGTAACACCTCAATTCGATAAACGATGTCTTCAACTATATCCATATCAGGATGAACATAAACAAAAAATTTTGAGTTCCAGTCTTTTGGAGCATATTTTTTGAACAACGCCAATTTATCGAGGATTAATTCTTCCATTTTTACATAATCAAAGGCAAAGATAAACTCTCCCAAATAATTTGATTTTGCCAACAAACAAGCATTTTCATCGTCTATTAATCTAATATCCAGTCCTTGATTAAACTGGAAACGTATGTTGTGATCAATCAATTCTTTCAATATGGTTTTATGTTCTGCGTAAGCCAAAAAATTATTATCTAAAAATTTTACAGTTTTATGTTTTACTATGTTTTTCCAGTTTCTATATAATATCAACGATCCTTCTTTTTTTGGGACAAAGCAAAAAGAGCAATTTCTAATGCATCCTCTGGTAATAAATCCATAGGAAATATTGTTTTCTGGATAAATACTATAGTCCTCCAATAAACAATCTATGTGGCCGGGCAAATCACAATCTAAAGAAACACCTGTTCCTCCAATGTTAACATTATCACAATTTATAATTTGAAAAGCATCGGTATTGACAGTGAAAATACAGGACGCGTAAACAATGTCGTATCTCATTCCGTCTACAATTTTCATTTTCTTTTTAGTGGGATACCCATCAAAATTCAATCGAATAATATCAACGGTATCATTTTGATTTTTATGGTATGTTGATATTTTCATTAGTGCTAAATTTGGTATTTTGCTGTCCACATCAACCAACAAAATCTTCATCACTCTCCTCTGCATAAAACTACGATTTTATGTATCACATTAATAACTCTTGTATAGGCTTTCTGAAACATATTCCGAATTTGATTTGCCGATTATTCGTCTAAAAGAAGAATTTCCAGAATACAGATAAACGTGATTTTTATAAAGTTCTTTTGGAACTGGATGCGTGCTATCTGTGGTTGTCGTTTTTCCATCAAATGAAAGCAACCATTTTCCTTTCTGAAGTTTCAACCAGTTCCACAATTTAGAATAATCTATTGCCCCAAAATACATTCCTTTTGTTCCAGCGTAAGGGGGGTCTAAATAAAGAATATCGTTTACACCCGATTGCACAACCTCATACGATTGATTTATAAAGCAAATATTCTTTTCTAAAAACAATTTATTCCAGTCCAACAAAATAGTTTTAAGCGTTTCTGGTTTTATGCCAGTTCTGGTTAAGTGGAATGCGTTATTGAAATCTCCGCTCTTATTATACCTTGGCATCCCATTTACGGTGGTTCGCATTATAAACATAAAATCCGTCGGAGATTTTTCTCGATTGAATCTTTCTCGAATAGAAAAATAGAATTTGTTTTTTCTTTCTACGTTATTGTCCTTATTAAGTTCGTTCCACAATAAATTATATTCTTTACTTATTTCAACCGGACTTGTTTTTATCGTGTTCCAGAGAGAAATAAGGTCATTGTTTAAATCTGATGCAACAAACCTATTTATTTTTTTAGATGATTTCGCCAACCGGTATAAAACAGAACATCCTCCGCAAAAGGGTTCATAATACGTTTCAATATCGTCCGGCATCAAAGAAACGATTTTCTCGGATTGACTCCGTTTGCTACCAGACCACTTTATCGCCGGAGATATTTTCATCTTATTCACAAAACTCTGGACTAATGTCTCCGCCAATAAAGCATCTATTGATTTGTTTACATGTATCTAAAACAACAAATGAACCGGCACAAGGGTCAAGAACCAATTCGTTTGGTTCGCTAACAGACTCAGTCAGAGTTGAAATAAGTCCAATAGGTTTTTTGTGCGGGTGTCCCATGCGAGGACATTCAATTTTTTCATCCCATACATCTCGAATGGATTTATTTTTCCAAGTAGTTTTTGCGAGTTTTGGTGGTTTCTGTAAAACAAGCAAATATTCCGCGGTTCTTCTGGTGCGATATCCCATGCCAAAAGATTGTTTGTTCCATGTAATCAAGTCCACTCTTTGTAATTCTTCATTCAAAAATCCAAGATGATTTCCTTCACAAAGAATAAATTTGTCTATCCAAAGGAACAAATATCCCGACGGATAAAGAACCCTCGATATTTCTTTCACAAATTCAAAAATCAAATCCTCGGACATTTGGGGAAGCAATGCTCTACCTTTTTGCCTTGCTCCTTCGTTGCCATAGTTCATTTTGTCCATAATACCACGATATTGCGGGTCAAAGAAACAGCAAGAAATCTCATTGTTTGGCACTAGGCTCATAAGTTCTAACCCGTCCATACAATTCTTTTTATTGAACAAATCTTTGTAGTTTGGCACTATTTATCTCCAAATATTTTATGAAAATCATCTGGCTTAAATACTTGATATTTTTCCAACCAGAATTGTTTTTGGTCGTCTGGAACTTCCGTTTCAACCCACGCCCCATTTTCCATTTTGATGGGATTCTTTTTTGAAAACACATCACAAAAAAGAATATCACCAATATCGAACGGATTATTTCTAAATGTGGCTTTATATATTTTTAGAGATGCCAGATTTCCATTCTTTAATCCATACACAATTGTTCGTGGGGCAATTTCACTCCCATTTCTCATTTTGGTTTGTAAGTCTGTAACATAGGCGAAACGAGCGTGAATAGGGAATGTGGATGTTATTTGTCCAAATATTTCAGAATCTGTTTTTATTTGTTCTATAAAATCAATGGGTTCATCGGGGATTTCATAGAAAATCTTATACAGTTCAACAATTCTCTTATCCTTGCTCTTTTGGGTAAGTTTTTTATTATAACGATTTTTTCCCTTTTTGAATTCGTCATAAATGGTGAATAGTTTTTTGCTCTTTCCAAATTTTTCAAAATATCCAATCTTAATAAGTGTTTCCCACTTAGAAGAAAAATACCCGTTCTCTTCGGCAAAAATAAGTAGAGCAACAAAATCCCCTCCATCAAATTTGTTGGCGAGGTTAAACAATGACTCTCCTACAGAAGAACCAAACCCTTTAATTGTTTTTAGGGATGATGTAATTTCCCCTTTTTCTTTATTGGCAACAATTGCTCGATTGTCTTGACCAAATCGAAACTTTGGAAAACGAATACCAAATGCTCTTTCCGCTTCTTCTTTTACAACTTTTAGTCTGTCCTTATCACCATCTTCTTCTAGCATTTGCATAAGAGTTTCATAGAACTCATATGGGTAATTTGATTTTAACCACGCCCCATAAAGACTGTCTCCGGCAACACTATAAGAATGACTGGCATTAAAACTATACTTACTCGAATCTTCAATAATTTTCCACGTTGTTTCAGCAACGTCTTTTGGATTTTTGACATCTGGTTCGTTTTTCTCAATTTGAGAAATCATCCCAGATATAAATTTCTTTTTGTATTTTAAAACTTTTTCGACACGTTTCTTAGCAATATTCTTAACAATCTCATAAGTTTCCGAAATAGGAATTCCGGCATACGCCATAACTTGCATTGCATTTTCTTGATAGAGTAAATAGCTTTGCGGAAACTCTTCTGTTTGAATTAAATCATCGAGTGATTTTACCCCATAGCAAAATGGTTCTCTTGCTTCAAACTGATGATAGTTGGATTGAAATCCTGGTCTAATGGCGGCCACAAACGCGGATAATTCCGAAATATTTTTCGGAGCATACTTTGCAACTCTGCCAGATGTTCCTGTTTGCTCAACTTGGTTAATTCCCATTGTCCAAGCATTTTTATAAATATCCCAAACCTTTTTGTCATTGGAACAAATTTCAAGAAGTTGAGGAATGGGTTGTGGCTCCATTCCGATTTTCTTGTATGTTTCATAAATGATTTTTACAACGTTTACCTTGAGTAAATCATTTTTCAGTAACTTATAATTCTCTGCGAATAATCCATCACAACACACGCAAATATGTTCAGCCCCGCCCGTCTTGATTTTTATCAACCCAAATTCTTCTCGAATATCCCCATCATTATACATTAGGTATGCACAGGGATGTGGGGTGAGAGTATTCACTAGTCCCAAGTATTTCTTGCTCTCTAGAAAAAATGTGTGATATTTTTCATCAATGTAATTCAATACATTAATGTTTTCTTTTTCTTCGTCATCTTCCCCATGTTTCAAGTCCATTTCATAATTCTGAATTTGGTTTGAAACTAGGTTGGCGGTCTCAAAATCAACACCAGAAACTCTTGCAAATATTTTCCACGCTCCGAGAGTTCTAACAGTTCCAAAAGCAATCATTGGATAACTGTGTCCAATTCCAAGAACTTCTTCTTGTGCTTTCGCAAACACATCAGGATTCCCAAGATTGAAATCAATGTCGGGGAGACTCTTTGTTTCGAGCAATCGTTCAGCAGAAATAAATCTTTCTGGAAACAATTTTACTGTTGCCGAAATTCTATCAATGGTGGTAAACCCAAGAAGTTTTGAAAGATAGAAAGACGGAGCAGACCCACGACCAGTCAAAGTAATTTGTCCACCAATTTCTTTTCCTCTTTTAATAACTTCATAATCAAGAAGAAAATAATCAGACATACTGGTTTGAAAAATAATGCCCAATTCTTTTTCAATTTCTTTTTTGTATTGTTCCCATTTTTCAGACGGAACATTTATTTTTTCTTCTTCCCATTTCGACCAAACGAGTTTAGAAAGTCTTTCGTCTTTTTCTTCTTGGGTATCGTATGGAAATAGGGTTGGAAGTTTTACGATTGAAGAATCAAAAATAATCGAATTGTATGGTTCGACAGATTCAAAAATATTTGTATTTTCAAGAGCATCTTTAATCTGGTTTTTATTTAGAATCCCCTGTTGTTCAAATCTAGAAAACGCTTCTTGATAATCTGGGTAATCCAAAAACCAGTTATCCTCATCGGGATAAGAAATTCCACGAGAAAGAAGGTAGTTGTCTCTTTCTTGATTTTGAGAATTAAAAATAAGATGGCTATCCATGCCAGCAATAATTCTGATTTTATGTTGTTGAGATAGTCTCAATATTCTTTCATTTAATATGCGTTGTTTGTCTACATGATGATTTTGAACTTCTAAGAAAAAATTTTGCTCAAAGTGATTTTGTAGTTTTATCATTATTTCTTCGGCGTCATCATATTTCCATATTCCGCCGATACAGGCAGTAGTACACCAAATGTCATTTTTAGGTAAAGACAAAACTAATTCCAAATCGACTCTTGGATGATAATAAAATCCGTCTATGCTTGCCTGGCTTAAAATACGATTGATGGACTTACGCCCGTTTTCATTTTTTGCCAAGAGAATTAGATGAGAATTAGTTGCATCTTTTTCTAATCTATTTTTAACAAAATATGTTTCTGTGCCCAAAAGGGGTTTTAAGTTTAGTTCTTTTGCTAATTCAATTGTTTCAATAAATCTGCCACACCACATGTGCTCCAGTCCACTCAATACGGATTGTCCAAGTTTAGATGCACGAAAAGCCCTATCTCGATTTGAGATAGTGCTGTCTGGAACACTAATGTTGCTCATGGATGTGTGTGAGTGATAATTGACGTAGTTCATTTAGTTCCAATCTTACGCAGATAAAATGCCTATTTTATTCAATTATATTTATTAGAACTTTTTAAATCATACTTGCATAAAGCAATTAATTCGTTTTTGTTGTGCTTACTAGCCGGTAATAACCACATATATCTGTTCTTGGATAATCTTTTTACAGATAACCAACCCAGTTCTTTTGCTTTTTCTTTAGTTATATTTACTCCACACTGATGAGGATGTCTTAATCTGCCATCTCGATCTATATAAAATGTTGCCGGAGAAGATTGCCCAAGTCTATAAGCGTTTGTTGCTTTGTATATTGTTCCATCGTGTCCTTCTGTAGTATCACTAAAAGATAATACTGCCCAAATTTGAGGTTTTATTTCTTTCAACAACTTTAAACATCTTGATATAAACCAACTTTCAGTATTTCTTGGAGTAATATCTAAAATATGAAGGCGGTGAAGTTCTGTAACATGATTAACATAATCTTTTCCAAAAACACTACTTCTTACATTTTCGCTACAAGGTGTCGCAAACATCAATACACCAATCAAATTTTCTCTGTCAAATAAACCAAAACAAGGACTTGGGCCGTTATGACTACCGTGAGAATAATGATTTTTATGAATATATTCTTTTGCGATTTTTGCTGAAATAATTTCTATTTCATAATCAATCATTATTTATCCTTTACATAAAAGTAATATTTTATTACTGAACGGTTTGCGTAACCCGCGCGGGGCGGCACGCTTGCCAATTTTAGATTTACCACCGCCCACCAC
>Ga0208958_1002365_pt1 | contig 16402 bp, 13 predicted proteins | sample RifOxyB1_FD_184032 | JGI IMG/M metagenome (GOLD analysis project Ga0208958, IMG submission 184032) | Soil microbial communities from Rifle, Colorado - Rifle Oxygen_injection B1 (SPAdes) | ecosystem: Environmental > Terrestrial > Deep subsurface > Rock core/Sediment | place: Rifle, Colorado... | reverse complement strand
TCCTTGGAGGAAAATCGATGAACAAGACCCAATTGGTAGATGGCGTTGCAAAGCAGACGAACCTGACCAAAACGAACGTTGAAGAAATCCTGAACACCACGATCGAACTCATAAAGAAGAGCGTCAAAAAAGGCGACGACGTAACTCTCGTCGGTTTCGGCACTTTCACGAAATCAAAACGCAAGGCCCGCACGGGACGTAACCCTCAGACCGGCAAAGAAATCAAGATTCCGGCCATGACGGTTCCTCGTTTCCGCCCCGGCAAGGAATTCAAAGATAGCGTACGATAATCTGGATTTGAGGTATTCTCGAAGGCAGGCCGCCTGGCCTGCCTTTTTTTTTGCTCAGGGCGCAACCGTCTTCAGCAAATTCATTGCGTATAGTTTTCGTCCTGAATCTCAAAATCGTGGAGATGATTCGAAAGAGGCTCTTCCTTAACCGTCATTTCTATGACTCTTGCGTGAGCCGGCCCGATTCGACACCATGCCACCATCGCAAGGACTGGGTCCTCTTCGCCCGCAAATACCGCTTCAACGCGGCCATCCGGAAGATTTCGGACATAACCACGGAGCGATGAATAGCGCTGTGCCTGACGAAAGGTCGCGGCCCGGAAACCAACACCTTGAACGAGGCCGGAAACAATTACCCGCCGCTGAATCATGAAACAATTTTAAGGCGAGCGGCAACGCACATGCAAGCCAGTTCTTGCTGTCCAAGACCAAACCGTGGGAAACTTGAGTGACTCGAGGTAAAATGACGGATTCATTCTGGCGAAAGTGCACGACTTGCAAGAAGCCGATCGCGTTCGGACAAAAATACTGGATCTGCAGCGTTTCGACATGCAATCGGAATCGTACCGATCTCGTTTTCTGTAATCTGAGCTGCTTCGACGCGCACGTCCCTGTCATGAACCATCGGGATGCCGGCGCTTTCGAAAAACGCGCGCCGGCGCAAGGGCAAGCGGTGCCAACCGTGGCAGCGCAAAACGCCCAGGTACCCGCGGGTCAGCAGCCGCGGCCAACGCGGCCAGCACCTCAGGAACGGTTGGAAGAAGCCGCTGAAATTTTAGTCGTCGTTTCAAAAGTGAAACAATATATTCGCAGCCATTCTGGCGGTTCTCAAATGAACACTTCCGAGTCCGTGATGGATGTGCTCTCGACAAAAATTCGCGGCTATCTCGACGACGCGATCCGAAGCGCCGTCCAAAACGGACGTAAAACCGTTCTCGACAGGGACCTTCCATGAAAATCACGAAATCGTTTTTTTACGTATTCACCGGCCTCATGTTTTTCAGCCTTGCCCAGGGTCCCGACGCGGTGGCGGCCCCGATCACCCTGGGGATTGAGCCGATCATCGGTTACGAGCGGGTGCAAAAACTCCAGCCGACCCAACATATGACAAACCGGCTGATGTACGGCGCCCGGATCACGGCAGGCATCCCTCTCGTGGCGGCCGAGGCCGAGGTGACACGCGGGGACGATACCGAAAGCTTCCCCGCCCAGGATCTCACCATCCGGGATACTGATGACAAGGTCAAACTCGGCTTGCGAAGTTCCTTGCGCCTCAGCTCGCTTTTGTCGTTCCAGGCGCGCGCCGGCGGCCAGGCAAAGCGGAATACGCACGAGGTGACGACAGCCGGCCAGACCGAAAAGACCGTGGGCGCGATCGTCTATAAACCCTATGCCGGCCTTGGATTAACCGCTCGTCTGGGACATCTTTTCGCGCTTTCGGGCGGAGTCACCGTGGTATTCAATGACTTTCCGCGAATGGCGGGCAACGAGTACCAGACGACGCTCGGCTTTAACATCAAGATCTAGCGTCGTCTCGGACGAGTGGGACGAGTGGCTCAGGAGTTGCTTTTGCTGATGTAGAAGCAACTTCTCATGTCACCATCTTCCCGTGCGATCAGCCCGCCCGACCAGCGTGTCCCGCCGCAGCGTGACCCGCGTTTAGGGCATTACTTCAGAACCCGCGAATACACTGAGCGGCTTTGTGAACCTCTGATCACCGAGGACTTCGGCATCCAAAGCATGAACGAGGTCAGTCCTCCCAAGTGGCACTTGGCCCACAGCACCTGGTTCTTCGAGAATTTCGTTCTGGCGAAGTATTCGTCCCCATTCCGACCCTTTCACCCGCGCTTCAGGGACCTGTTTGAAAGCCATCGCCTGTCACACCCGGGTTTCTGGTCGAGACCGAGCGTCGAGGATATTTTTCTCTACAGAGCCCATGTCGATACCGAAATCAGCGCCCTGTACGGGAACGCCACGATTGACCAGCAAAAAGAACTCGAGCTCCTCTTCGCGCTCGGGCTGGAACATGAAAGGGCTCATCAGGAACTCCTGCTCTGCGATATCAAGCATATCTTCTGGTCCAATCCGCTGCGGCCGAGCTATGCTTCCTCGCCCCCCATCAGCGCTCTCCGTGAAGCGCCTCGAGAAGCTTGGTTCGATTTCGCAGGCGGACTGAAGGAAATCGGCAGTCGCGAGGCGTTTTCACCAGCCGCCGAAACACCGCGCCACATCTGCTACGTGAATGACTTCAGATTACATTCCCGCCTGATCACGAACGCCGAATACCTCGAATTCATCGAGAGCGGCGGTTATCAGGATCCATCCTGGTGGCTCGCGGACGGCTGGGCTGCCGTCACGAAACACGGCTGGACAGCTCCCCTTTATTGGGAACGTTCGGATAACGATTGGTGGGTGATGACGCTTTCGGGCCTGAGCCCGCTTCTCGTAGCGGAACCGGTTTCGCACGTGAGCTACTACGAGGCCGATGCGTTCGCGCGATGGCGGGGTTCGCGCCTGCCGACGGAAGTGGAATGGGAAGTCGCCGTCGAGGCCTCCGGCGCGAAGGTCGACGGAAATTTTCTTGAAAACGAAAGGTTTCACCCCTTTGCCTGCGACCCTGATCAGCACACGCTCCGTCCCACGCAGTTTTACGGTGATCTTTGGGAGTGGACAGCGAGCAGCTTTCTTCCCTATCCCGGCTTCGTGCGACCAGAGGCCGATTCGGGAGACTACGATGACAGCTCCTTGATGTCGAATCGGATGGTTTTACGCGGAGGCTCGTGCGTTTCCCCGCGGGCCCTTCTCCGCCCCAGCTATAGGCACCATCTCCCACCGGAGAGCCGATGGCAATTCACCGGAATCAGGCTCGCCAGGGACGTAAAGCCGTTTCCAACGGTTTAGGACCCCGGACCGCCCAGCCCGGGACACAGGCTGACACGATCCGCTTAGAACCAGAGTTCGAGGCCCGTCGAGACCGTGAAAGCGTACTGTGACGTCACCCCATAATGGGCGACAGGTTCGGAATAAAAAATATTCGAAGCGATGAGCTTCAATCTCGGGACACCGAACATGCCCTTACCCAAGCCATATTCGACCAACGGAGAAATCTGGACAAAATTCACGTCTTTTCCAAGGGTCATCTTTTTCAGGTATTGAACGACATCAACTTCAACTCCCGGTCGAAGATGATTGCTGATGTTATAAAGACCGCGAACGGCAGCTGAGAAACTGGTTCCCATGTCGGTGTCGCGAGGCTTCGAGGCCCGAAGCATGGCGGCATAGAGCACGCCAAAATTGGATGGAAACTCGTTTACCCCGCCTAAAGCTAGATGAGCCGCATTTGAGCCCTCGCGCGAGATCAGCCCGGGCTGGGTAGGGACGGCCGCGAAGGGCGCATCGATGCCGCCCATGACATCTCCATGCCCGTAATTGAAGAAGCCGTTGGCACCATTCCAGAGCGGATACTGAAACCCCGCCATGATGCCGGTGACCGACGGAATATTCAACGGAGTCGGCGCGCCATTGATGGTCGCGGTCGTATTGGCAGTCGGGATATAATGAAGTTCGAGATTGGTTTTTATCTTGCGGTCACGGTGTGGAACGATCACCTTATTGATCAGCATGTAACGTTGTGTGCCGGGCGCAAGACTATCCGTGGCTACTCCCGTCGCCAAGGCATAAGTCGACCCCCTGCGCGCGCCCAACGCGAATTCAACCGTGGTATCTCCGCAATAAGCGATCCCGCCGCCCAATAAGTTCTGGTTATCCAGAGCCCAAGTATCAAAGAGGTGGATGTCGTTATCGCCTCGGTACATTCGTGAGCCGAACCAGGCCTGGAGCTTCGGGTTTCCGGGCAGGTGATCAATCTGGTAGAAAAGGTCGCGAATCGCATAGCCGGCCGTTTCGGGCCACACGTTCGTGTACGCGAAAGATTCTCCCCCTTGCGCCACGGTGAACCGGAACCAGGACGTGTCCGCCCAGGCCGTTTTAGCCGAGAGCTCAAAGTACTGTCCCTCCAGCAAGCGGCCGTGGATGGCAAATCCACCGGTTTCGTCGATCCGCTCGCCAGCCAGACCTCCCCGGCCCGTCTGAAAATTAGTCCGAACATAGGCATTAAAAGCATTCGTCTGCTTATTTTCGTCCTGTGCCCAGGCCTGATTCGCGACGACCGAAGTGATGATTGAAACAAGCCCCAACAGAGCCGTGCATGATTTCCTCATCTTTTCCCTCTCTTTTTGGTCTTTTCTGGCGTTATCCCTCTCCAAAACGACACGGGAGGACTCATCTCAATCATGAAGCTGCCTGTCAAGCCCGCCAGCTGAACACCCCCCATGAAGAACAAAAAAACGCCGCCCGCCCGGTTCTGGCGTGCTCACCTCAAAAAAATCGTCATTTTTCGCGATAAAAAGCTTGAAGAAAGTTTGACGAGCGGCAATGATGCGTTCCTTGGAGGAAATTCAATGGCAAAGAAAACTAAGTTCAACTTGATCACTCAGCTTCACGAAGGCATTTTGAAGACCGCTCAGGCGACTCGTACGGGCACGGTGCGCATTAAACGCTCCGACCTGAAGAACCTGATCGAAACGACTTTCATCGACGCGGCGAAAATCGCTGCGAAAGGTGAGCGCGTTCGTTTCCCGGTCATCGGCGCCCTCGTTCGCAAAGAAGTTGCGGCGAAGAAAGGTGGCGTGAAAACCACGAATCCTTTCACTGGTGAACCCATGGTGACGAAATCCCGCCCGGCGACTAAAAAGCCGCGCTGGTCGTTCCCGAAGTCCCTGAAAGAAACCTTCGCTAACAAGCGCAATTGGTAATCTGATCAGGTTGTCAGTTCAAAGGGGCGGCTCGCAAGAGCTTGCCCCTTTTTTTTTAAGCTGAGATCACGTTCAGGGCAGCTTCACGAAGCGAGGCGACGTTCCTTGGGTTTTGTCAGAAAACCGACCTGGCAGTCCTTGCTGCAAAAAAAGAAGGTGTCGTCACCCCTGAAAAGCATGTGTTTGGATTCGCGCCGCTCAATTTCCCTTTGACAAGTCGGACATTTCACTTTTTGGCCAGCTTCGTCCGGTTTGATGTCCGCGCCTACCTGGGTCACATTTACACGATGGGCCATTTTTTGTCTCCCCGCACTGAAAGCCTGAACGAGTTGCCCTGAACGATTGCAAAGAATGTGCTTCAAGGAGCCGGCAATCAGGCTTCTTCGAGAGCGCGAACCTCGATATCCGTCTGGCGCAACCGGATCGCCAACGTGAATGCGAGGCGTGAGAACACCATCCCGCCCAACGCGGGATCATCGGCCGCTAACCGGTCGAATTTCGCTCGGGAAAGGACGAAAAGTTTTAACTCCGTCAATGCCACGGCATTCGCCGAACGCGTTCCCTGGTCGAGAAAGGACATGTCCCCGAAGAAGTCCCCTTTCGCGAACGTCGCGAGATGGTGAGTTTTGCCGCCTCCGAGCGGAAGCTCGATTCGGGCGGTTCCATTCCGAATCAAAAAGAGTTCGTCTCCAGTATCGCCCTGCGAAAAGACTTTTTCCTGTGGTGGAACAGTGCGTTCAGGAACACTGGGGGCGAGTTTCGCGAGAGCTTCCGGCGGGAGCCCCCGGAAAAGATCGATCTCATGAAGCGCAAGCGGAAGATCGTCTCCTCCGGCAAGAAACAGCTCTCCTGAAAGAATCTGTTCTTCCGTCCACTCCAGCGCATGATCGAGAGTCGGGAAAATTTTTACTTTCCGGGTCGGACGAACAAGACCGACCTGGTCGAAATAGGCATGAAGATCCTTCCCCGTGGGCAGATTGGCCGGAAGTCCGGTGAAGATCAGAACGCCGTCACGCTCCGCGATTTGCGCTTCAATCTGTTCCAGCATGTGCGCGGCCGTGAAATCAACGGAATGTATCCGGCGCATATCGAGGACAATGTACCTGCTCTTCGCGAGATGCGGTTCGAGTTCATTGAAGAGCTGGTCCGTTGTTCCGAAGAAGAGCGAACCCTGCAGCTCGAAAATCGCGGTCTGAGCGCCCTTGACCTCCAAGACAGCCGCTTCGGTGGGCAGGCGACGCTTCTTCGAAAACACCTGGTTACCGAAAACACGGCGGCGGACCACCGAACCTCGAACCTGATCGCGAACGAAAAGGAAAATAGCCAGCGCGAGCCCGACTCCCGCAGCCGCGATCAGATTGAAAAGCACCGCCGTGAACACAACCGCGGCGACGACCAGGAAATCGAGAACGGTCGATTTCTGCCCGAGCAGCTTCAACGTGTTGCGATCGACCATCCGGAAGGCGACCACGATCAGAATGCCCGCGAGTGCGGAGACGGGAACCCAGGCGACGAGATTTCCGAGAAGCAAAAAGGCAAGTAAGGCGAATACTCCGGAAAAAATCCCGGATGCCCGGCCCTGCCCGCCACTGCTTAAGTTGACGAGGGTCGCTCCCATCGTCCCGGCGCCCGGCAAACCACCAACGAAAGCTGAACTGAGGTTCGCCAGGCCTTGTCCGATCAATTCGCGGTTGGAGTTGTGCCGGCTCCGGGTAAGCGCGTCGAGAACGACGCAGGTTTTTAAAGTGTCGATCGAAAGCAGCACCGCAAGCGTCAGACCAGGGACAAAAATCATCCGGAGATTCTCGGGACCGAAGAGAACGTTCAGATCCGGAATGGACGACCACCGCGCATAGATGGATTGAAGGACGCTCACGCCCCCCGCTCCGGTCAGAACGTCCTGTGTCGCGCCCTGGCCGCCAATCGGGCCGATCACGAGGGGGTTGCCGATGACCGTGCCGAGTTCGGGGTAGACAAACGAAAATCCGAAATAGGCCAAAATACCGCCGCCCAAAGCGATAATAGGCGCAGGAATCGCTCGGGTGAACTTAGGCGCCAGCACCATGACCAGAATCGTGCAGCAGCCGACCGACAGAGCCGGGATATTCCAAACCCCCGGATTCAAAATCGCCGAAAACTGATCCCCGACCTTGGGCAGGCCGAGGAGCTTGGGCACCTGCCCGATGAAGATGAGAACTCCGACGCCGCTGAGATAGCCGGCAACAACGGGGTACGGAATGTACTTGATCAGACGCCCCCCGCCCAAGGAGCCAAAAATGAACTGCAGCGTCCCCGATAGAAGTGCCACAAACGTGATCGTAAGAGCGATCAGCTCCGGGCGCGTTCCGAGCGGACCCTTGATCAGCTCCGTTCCCAGTGCCGCCAGAACAGCGGCGGCCGGGGCACACGGAGCCGAAATCAGGCGAGGCGTCCCGCCCAGTACCGGTGCGATGAGCCCCATGGCGACGGTCCCGAGAATCCCGGCAATCGCGCCGCTTGCGGCCAGGGTTCCCCCCAGAGGCGAAAAAACCAGCAGACCGAACGCGATCGCCGAGGGCAGCGCCACGAGCATTGCCGCGAGTCCGCCGAAAACGTCACCGATGTTTGCTCTGAGATAGGCTTTGACGAGGGCCGAAGACGAGGACGGCACATCCAAATTTTGCATAGAATAACAATTCTATCTTGACCTTCACGGAGTGGAAATCTTTTCGTGCTCGTGAGATAGCCTCTATGGCGGCACGGCGATGAACAAAGGGGTAAAACGATGGCCAAAACACTAGAGGATTTCAATCGGGAATATCTATCCGTCCATACCAAAAAAGAAAACCTATTCTGGACCACCTACATGGGAGTCGAAAAGGACGGCAGCCTTCTCGAAAAGGCCGAAACCGAGTTCAAGAGTTACATCTCCGACCCGAAACACCTCGCCGCAGTCCGTGAGGCCCAGCAGGCAAAAGATCTTTCGCCCGAAACCCGTGCCGCGCTCAAAGGCTGGCTCGCTTTTTTCGATTCACACGCGATTGAAAGCGAATCGGCACGAACCCTCCAGAAAGAACTGATCGAGCTTGAAAGCGCGATTTTCCAGAAACGGGCAAAGCTCCAGCTTTTTTACAAAAACAAAGACGGGCAGGATACCCAAGGCTCCACGAACGTACTCTCGACGAATCTCGCCGCTTCAGACAACGAAAACGTCCGCAAGACGTCTCACGAGGCCCTCCTCAGGCTCGAACAGTGGGTCCTTTCAAATGGCTTTATCGAACTCGTGAAAAAGCGAAACCAGTTCGCGCAAGCCCTCGGATATCAAAACTACTTCGAATACCGGGTTCAGAAGAACGAGCGAATGACCAGGGAAGAGCTCGTCTCGATTCTCAACGAGTTCGAGACTCTGACGCGGGAGACCTGCCTCAAACACCTCGAGCAGCTCGCGCGTCAGAAGGGCAAAGACTCCGTCCTCGGCCATAACCTGAAATTCGCGGCCGCCGGAGATGCCGAGAAACAGTTGAACCCCTACTTTCGTTTCGAAAAGTCGCTTGAAACCTGGATGCGAAGCTTTGCGCGCCTCGGAATCGGTTATCGCGGAGCCACCCTTCACCTTGATCTCTTCGACCGTCCGGGCAAATATGAAAACGGCTTCATGCACGGCCCGGGGCCTTGCTTCTATGACAAGGATCGCTGGCAACCCGCCCGGATCAATTTCACCAGCAACGCCACTCCCACTCAGATCGGAAGCGGCCGTAAGGCCCTGCTCACGCTCTTCCATGAAGGCGGACATGCGGCCCACTTTTCGAACATTACCAAGAATGCTCCCTGCTTTTCGCAAGAATATCCGCCCACCTCGATGGCGTATGCCGAAACCCAGTCCATGTTCTGCGACTCACTGATCAACGACGCGGATTGGCTGAAACTCTATGCCAAGGACGTTCACGGTCAGCCGGTTCCGGACGAAGTGATCCGAAATTTCCTCACCAGCGATCATCCCTTCATGGCTTTTCAGGAGCGGTCCATCCTCGTCGTTCCTGTTTTCGAAGATCGCCTCTATTCTCTTGCCGAGAGCGAGATGACGCCAGCCGGAATCACCGCGCTCGCGCGCCGTTGCGAGAAGGAGATCCTCGGAGTGGACTGTTCGCCGCGTCCGATCCTCGCGATTCCTCATCTGCTCGGCGCCGAGTCGGCCTGTTCGTACCAAGGTTATCTGCTCGCCCACATGGCGGTCTACCAGACGCGTTCCCATTTCGAACGCAAATACGGCTATCTTGCCGATAACCCGAAAGTCGGCGCAGATCTCGCGACCCATTACTGGAACCCGGGAAACAGTCTGAGTCACCGCGAAACTATCCAGTCGCTCACCGGTGCGACGCTTTCGGGCCGGCCACTGGCTGAGTTCTGTAACCTCAAAAATGACGACCTTTGGGAAAAAGCGAAGCAGAAGATCGAGGCGGCCGCGCGACGAAACTCGTCTGACGAAAAGGTTCAGCTCGACGCCTCCATTCACATCGTCCACGGTGCCGAAATAATCGCCAGCAATACGGAATCCGCGAGCCGGATGTGGCGGGACTTCGAAACCTGGATTGAAAAAAATTACAAAGCTGACATCACGAGTTGATGAAAGGAGAGAGTCCCGTGAATATCGACCAGGACCGGCGCAAAATCGGCTTTCTCGGGCTGGGAATCATGGGAAGCGCGATCGCGCGCAACCTTTTGAAGGGCGGTTTCGAAGTCACCGTCTGGAACCGGTCTCCCGAAAAATGCGAACCCCTGGCCGAAATCGGCGCGCACGTCGTTCGCTCCCCGTGCGAAGCCGTCGAACGTTCATTCCTCACCTTTGCCATGCTTGCTGATCCCGCTGCCGCGGAATCCATGCTCTTCAACCCGGATAGCGCGATTCGCGAAGACGGTGTTCTGAACGGTCTGTCGGTCGGGAAGGGTTATATCGACCTTTCGACCGTCGATCCGGCAACTTCGCGCAAAATCGGTGCGGCCGTTTCGGCGCGCGGCGCACGCTTTCTCGAAGCACCGGTTTCAGGCAGCAAGAAGCCGGCTGAAGAAGGCAACCTCGTCATTCTTTCGGCGGGGGACGAGAGCCTGCATCAGGACGCCCTCCCCTGCTTCGAAAAAATGGGGAAGAAAATATTTTATCTCGGAACCCTCGGCAATGGCGCGCGAATGAAGTTGATCGTGAACATGGTGATGGGCGAGATGATGATCGGGCTTTGCGAAGGACTCGGGCTTGCCCAAGCAGCGGGACTGGAGCAACAAGATTTCCTGAACGTCCTCGATTCGGGAGCGCTCGCGAACGCGATGTTCCGACTCAAGGGCCCGCAAATCGGCGCTGGTCAGTTTTCTCCGGCTTTTCCGCTCAAACACATGCAAAAGGACCTTCGCCTGACCCTTGCCCTCGCTGACGAGATCGGAGTCTCGCTTCCGTCCGCGGCGATCGCGAACGAAAGCTTCAAGAAAGCCCGTCAGCTCGGATCTTCCAACGAGGATTTTTCGGCAGTGTACAAGGCTCTGGTCTGAGGGCCCGCGATTACAGAACCGCGCCGATCCGTTCAAAAATGAAAATCGGCCTGAGCGCCTGACGAGACGCCGCGAGGTCCACGACTAGCTCCAGGACCCAATCATTGTGTTCATCCATGTCGACAAGAACCTGTTGAACCCGGATAAGATGAGATCCGGGTTCCCCTTCCCTGAGATGAAGGTGTTTCGGAGCTCGGCCCTGAGTATCCGTCCGGATCCGGGAATGCTCCTGGTAATATTCCTCCATGATCTTTTCCAATTCCGCAGCGGTCGGCGCGCTTCCCTCCCGGCCCGAAGAGCCCGACTGCCCCTCTCCTTCCTGCGCAAACAGGGAAGCCGCGGTTTCATAGTCCCGTACCGAAAGCGCGCGAACCAGACGGAAGATCTCGTTTCGCAGCAAAATCCGGAACGCCCGTGAGTTTCTCTGCGGATCTGGAAAAAGCTCGTGCGCGTCCGTCTCGTCAGCCGCTCGATCGCCGCCTGCATGATCCGGCGAAGGCTCCGTGCCTCCCCTCATCCGTTGCCATTCGTCAAAGAGGCTCGAATCAACGTTCCGCACCATGGCGCCAAAGTACATCTCCATCGCTTCGATTTCTTCGTTCTTGGCATAGCTCGGGACGGTTTGAACGAGCGCTTTGTAAAGGTCGAAAAGATACCGGAGAAGGATTCCCTCGCCGCGGTGGAGGTCATATTCGCGAATGTATTCGGCAAAGCCGCAGAACATTTCGTACATCTCGCGGCCGATGGACTTCGGACGAATATTATCCTGCCCCACCCACGGGTGATCCGAAGCGAAGCGATTAAACGTTTCGTAGATAAAATCCCGGTTCGGTTTCGGGTATTCGAGTTTTTCGAGCTCCTCGATGCGCTCCTCATACTCTAGCCCGTCCAATCTCATCTGGGCCATCCGCTCGGTTTTAAGCCGGTCGAGCTGCTTTCTTAAAATGAGTTCGGGGTTTTCGAGAATCGACTCGACGAGCGTGAGCAAGTCGAGCGCGTAGGTTTCATGATCCCGGTCGAGTAATTTGATCGTATCAATGAGGTAAAGCGACAGAGCCTGGTTGAGCGAAAAATCATCCTGAAGGTCCACGTTCACGCGAAGCGGATTAAGTTCGATCAGCTTTCGATCCACGAGGGACCGGAAAAGCTCGAAAGCCTTCCGGCCATGCTGCTTCTTCGCGTGGGGCGTCTCGTGAGAATTCCGGATGATCGATCGAAAGGCTCGGCAGGGGTTCTCGCCCGGGTTTTCTGCGCCGCGAGCGCGTCCCAGCACGTGCAAAAGCATGGCGTGCGTGACCTTGAACCTGGATACCAGGGGTTCAGGCTGACCGTTCACGAGCCGGTCGAAAGTCTCGCGATTCCACGAAACGAAGCCCTTTTCAGGGGGTTTGCGCTTGACCAGCTTCCGGATTTTTTTCGGATCACCGCAAGCCTTTTGTTCCATCCGAATATTTTCGATCACGTGCTCCGGAGCCTGGACAACGACCGTCCCCCGATCGTCGAAACCGCGCCGTCCCGCGCGCCCGCTGATCTGCTGAAAGTCTCGTACGCTGAGAATCGCCGTCTTCTCGCCGTCAAACTTGCAGAGCTTCGTGAGAAGCACGGTCCTGATCGGGATATTGACGCCGACGCCCAGAGTGTCGGTCCCGAAAATGATCTTCAGAAGCCCCCGCTGCGCGAGCCGCTCAACGAGCACCCGGTACTTCGGGAGAAGACCGGCGTGATGCAGACCAAGCCCGTGCTTGATGAACTTCTGCATCTCCTTGCCGTAAGGACTCGAGAACTTGAAGCCTTCGAGCGCGGCTGAAATCGCGCGCTTCTCGTCTTTCGTACAGAGGTCAATGCTCATGAAATTTTGCGCTTCTTCGGCGCAACCCCGTTGCGTGAAGCTGACGAGATAGATCGGCGCACGACTTTCGGCGACGAGCTTAGCTACGGTCTCATGAACGGGATTTTCGCTATAAATGAAATCAAGCGGAACCGGTCGTGTAGCTGAATAGACGTTGACCGTTTCACGGCCATTGAGTTCGGTCAGGCTCCGTTCAAAAAACGCGGTATCTCCCAGGGTGGCCGACATGAGCAGGAACCGGGCGCGCGACAACACCAAGAGGGGAATCTGCCAGGCGACGCCCCGTTCACGATCGGAATAGTAATGAAACTCATCCATGATGATGTCGTCGAGCGGAGCTTCCCGTCCCGCTCGCAAGGCATCGATTGCCAGAATCTCGGCCGTACAGCAGAGGATCGGCGCGGACGGGTTCACCGACGCGTCCCCGGTAATCATGCCCACCTGCTCGGGGCCGAAATCGCGGCAAAGAGCGAGAAATTTTTCATTGACGAGGGCTTTAATGGGGCAGGTGTAAATCGAGCGGCGTCCTTGAGCGAGCGAGAGAAAATGCAACCCGGTCGCGACCAGCGATTTGCCCGATCCGGTCGGAGTATTGAGAATCACGTTCTTTCCGGAATAGAGCTCGAGCAACGCCTCTTCCTGGGCGGGGTAAAGAGTCAGGTCCTTCTCACGGACGTACTCGAGAAAGCGGTCAAGAACATCCGCGGAGCCGGAATCTCCGGAAGCGGGGGAATTCCCGGCAGGCAGTCTTTTGAGGAGGGGCCACATCCCCCTTTTCTACTCCAGAATCGCGTCCTTGGGCAGGCGAATTACAAAACGCGTCTGAGTTGCCGTTTCGTCGAGGAAAAGTCTGCCGCCGTGCTGCGCGATAATCCCCTGTGAGATGCTCAAACCGAGTCCGGTCCCTTTCCCGACCTCCTTCGTGGTAAAAAAGGGTTGAAAAATCTTTCCTCGCACCGCGAGAGGCACCCCATCTCCACTGTCTTCGACCGTGACTTCCACTTCCTCGGATAGCTCTGCTATTTTGAGTCGGACCCATTTGGGCGAACGGGAAGACATTAGAGCGGCGTCAAAAGCATTTCCAAGAAGGTTAAGAACAACCTGGCCGATCTGAGCGGGCTGGCAACGCGTTCGGGATTTTACTTCCTGTCCTTCGACCTTCAGTTCCACCCCGTTGCTTTCGAACCGCTTCTGACAAAAGTCGAGCACGCTCAAAGCCGCAGCGGACACTTCGATCGGCTTCATGGGATCTCCGCTGCTATCACGGGAAAATGAGCGAAGTCCATCGATGATGCCGCCGATCCTCTGCGTATGGCTGCTGATCTGCTCGAGCGCAGCTATCGCGTTATGCGGCGGCTTCTCAAGTTCGTTGAGCTCCTCGGCAGCCTGTTCGGCAAGAACCCGGAGCACCGCGAGCGGGTTATTGACTTCGTGAGCAATGCCTGCCGCCATCTCGCCGAGCGCCGCCATCTTCGATGCTGCGACCATGCCCTGATTTCGCTCCAAAAGGAGTTGTCGCGATTCCTGGAGCTTATCGGCCATTTCATTGAAAGCCTGCCCCAGCTCCGCCATTTCGTCCCGAGTCCGAACGTGGAGCCGCGAACTCAGGTCTCCAGCCGCGATTTCACGAGTTCCACGCACCAGCTCCCGGTGAGCGGTTCTCAAAGATCGCTGAATCGAATGGTTAATCGCAAATTTCAGAAAGACGGAGATCAGAACCGCACTCGAGACAAAGACAAGTAGGAACCACTTCAACCGATCAAGAAACGAATCAACTTCGTAAGCAGCCTTTGCAGCCTCGATCTTTTCGTTCGCGACCGCCTCCTCGACCATCGGGAGGAATTGCCCGATGGCGCGCGGAACGATTTCGAAAATCAGAATACTTTTCCTCTCGCCACGGCTTTTATCAATCGAGCGAATACCGTTATAAATAGCACCAAAGCTTTTTTCTATTTTTTGCAAATTGGCGCGAGCACTGGCCAAGCTGGGCTCGGCCGTAACTCCTCGTTCCCGTTCTTCCACATCCAGAAGCATCGATATCTGGCTAAGGGCGCGCTGAACGCCTTCAGGCATCACTGTTGACCTGCGCGAGGAATTGCTTCCTACCAGCGCTCGCCCGAAAAAATCATCCAAGCACAGCAAGGTCTCTCTTTGAGCATCTAACCAGGCATGAACTCTGATGTCGTGATACTCCTCAATAACACGAAGTTCGGCGTACTTTGTCTGGCCAAAGTAGATCCCCCCCATCAAAAGAAGGTAGGTCGCAATATTGATTAAGATTCCCAAGAACAACTTCGTTTTAATCTTCATTTTACCGGAACAAACCTCCGCTCCACCACTCTTTGGCCTCGATATGAAAATAGAAAATCGATAAAGGTCCGAACCTCGCCCGTAGGAATCTTTCTACTGACCAATAACAACGGTCGCGCCAACTCGTAAGCGGACGAACGGACATTTTCTCTTTCCGGTTTGATCCCGTTCAGCGAAACCAGCTTCAGTCCAGGTTGAGAATTCACAATCGAGATAACCGCAAGCGCGTTGGGATTCGAAGCCACGTACTGAGCGCACTCATGAGGCGTATTGACCTCCTTCTCGGGACCGTAGCGAGCGGTCCCGAGAATCGCATCTTTAACGAACTGCAGGGTCGCGCGACCGCTATTCTTAAATTCTGTAACCACCTGAATCGGTCGGTCTTGCAGACCCAGCTCTTTCCAGTTCTTAATATTTCCTTCAAGAACCGCTCTGAGCTGGGCTTTCGAGATATCCTTCAAAAGGTTGCTTTGGTGAACGAAAACAGCGAGGGCGTCAAACCCGATCACAACATGATAGGGCCGCTCCGCCTTTTCTGCTGCGGAGAGCGGTCTGGCAACCCCTCCTAGAGCAACCTCCCCTTTCATCGCCCTTAAATAGCCGATACTTGCCCCGGCGCCTTCCATCTTTCTAAACCGCATTCCTGTGCGCATTTCGAACTCAACCGCCACTGGCTCCACAATTCCTTCAAGAATCGTGAGAGAGCCGTCATAACTGAGGTCAGCAAAGCCAAAAGCCGGATAAAACGCGAGCGCCAAAAAAACCAATTTAATGTGTTTGATAAAACGTGCTCCCATTGCTCACCCAGGCATATTAATTCTGAACAGAATATGTTACTTTTGACAAACAAATGTTGAGTTTAAAAAACAAACGCATTCTTCTTGTCGACGATAACGAAGCATTTCTGAATGCATTGAAGAGCGCACTCGAACAGACGGGCGCGACGATTAGAATCGCGAACGGCGGGAGGATCGCGCAACAGATCATCGGGCTGGAAGACTTTGATGCGATCGTTTCCGACATCAACATGCCGGAAGTGAACGGAATCGAGCTGACCCATTATGTGAAGCGCACCAAGCCCGCGCCTGTTATTCTCACGACGGGGTTCGCCGAACTGAAAGAAACGGAAGAAGCACACGAGGTCGGCGCGGATGCCTTTCTCGCCAAGCCTTTCACCAAAGAAGACCTTTTGGATATTTTGAAAAAGTATCTGAATCTCGAGGATGTCAAATCAGAAAACCCGGAAGATACCGCCTCCAAAGATCTCGAATATTGTCCGATCAGCATTGATGATTTTGTCTCTGGAAGGCAGATTCGCTATAATATTTTCATCAGATTGTCGCAAGGGAACTTCGTCAAGGTTGCTCATCAGGGCGAAGACCTTTCGACAGATCGGATTAGAGCATATAAGACTAAAAACATTCATTTTCTCTATTTGCAGAAGGACGACTTCCGAAAATACGTCGGTTTCAACCTATCTCTCGTTCCTCTTGTTCAATCAAGCGGAGCGATCGAAAAAAGAAGAAAGCTCGAATTCCTGAAACACACGAACGAGATCATTCTTACACAGATGATGGCAGATGGCGTTGATAAGGACACGTTCGAAGCGGCTTCCGTGTCCG
>Ga0208958_1002364_pt1 | contig 16410 bp, 8 predicted proteins | sample RifOxyB1_FD_184032 | JGI IMG/M metagenome (GOLD analysis project Ga0208958, IMG submission 184032) | Soil microbial communities from Rifle, Colorado - Rifle Oxygen_injection B1 (SPAdes) | ecosystem: Environmental > Terrestrial > Deep subsurface > Rock core/Sediment | place: Rifle, Colorado... | reverse complement strand
ACGGGCTGTCCACTGCCAGCAATGCCCCAACTTCAAGCGTAAGCGGGATCAAGGTCGCGGGCGCTAATGTAGGCGCACCTGCGGCTAATGTCCCAAGCGGCGCGACCGGCCTGCTTGATCGCATCAATAAGTACGACAACATCATCAAAGTAGCTGGCGACTTCGCTACCGGAATGGCAAAAAGCAAGGCCTCGAACGACCAGCTTGCACAGCAGAATGCGCAGTTCCAGCAACAGCTCGCCTTGGATACTCGGCGTAGCACAGCCGTTGCCATCCCCGGCGCATTGCCGGTAAGCGCCGGAGTCCCGCAGGCTGTCGCTCCTATCGTGCAGAATCGCAGTACCGGCCTGCTAAATACCACCTCGCAACAAGTTCAGGGAGTCGCATGATGAATGAAAACCAACAGGGCAAACTGACCATCACCGCCGAACATGCGAAGCAGAGCCTGTTCCAGAATCTAGGGGAAGAGGAAAAGAGCATCATCGGACGGGTGATTTACGCCGGGATGAAGATGCTCTTCAGCAAAGAAATGAACGACAGCGTGGTAGAGGGGATTCAGCGCCAAGACGACATGACGCTGGAGGACAAGCTAGGTATTGGCGTTGGGCACACACTGATCTTGCTCTACAATGAGAGCAAGGGAACTATGCCAATCGGCGCACTTCTTCCCGCTGGATATGTGCTGCTGGCGAAAATGTGCGAGTTCGTCAATGCGACAGGTGTAGCGCGCCCAATGACAGACGATGATTTTGGAGAGGCTTTGCAGATGATGAACGCCGTTATCAACCGCACCTTCAATCCTGAATTCAATGGCGATCTGGTAGAGCAGGGCAAAGCTGCGGTGGCTGGTGGGCAGCAGACACAGCAGGCAGCACAACCTACTGCTCAACCTGTACAATCTGCGCAGCCGACAGGCCAATTAGTGCAAGGATCATAATCATGGCATTCAATCCGATAGCTGGCGGTCTGCTGAACGCCGTCGCAGGTCAAGGTGAAATGGCGCAGAAGCGCATGGAAACTGCGGACAAGGAAAATTCAACGAAGCGCATGTTGGATATGGAAATGGAGGCCAAGTCCGACTATGAGGCGCGGGTGCATGAGCGCACCCGTGGTGAGCAGTTGCAGGATTACACGCGGAATCGCGGCGATTCATTGACTGATTACGAGCGCGAGAAAGCCGACAAGATTGCAGCGGAGGAGCGCGCATACGGACGCGAGAAGGGGCTGATTGGTTTGCGCAGAGATCCTAACGAGTCAAAGCTCACTGCATTGAAATTGAAGCAGGCTGAAGAAGAAATGAAGCTGCCGCCTGCGGTAAAGGGCCAATTCGACGCTTACGGTAAATCTGCTGCGACGATAGAATCTGCAATTTACAAAGCACAGGCTGAAGGAAGTTTTGATCCGAACAGCGAACAGGGCAAATTGCTTGTTGACAAGCTGGACGCCATTCAAGCCAAGCAGGAAGCCTTGTTGCGCCCATACATTCCGGCCTCTGCTGGAGCAGGCCGGGGCGAGACTGGCGGAGCAGATGTGGCAAGTGGTGGCGCAGGCAAAGACCGTCCAACGGTTGAGCAAATCCACGCGGCTGCTTCGCGTGAGATTGCGAACGGAGCAGACCCTGCGCGCATCAATAAAATGCTGGCTGAAAGGGGGCTGCCTCCGCTGGAGTCATCTACTTCTCGCGTTGATGAGAGTGGGCGAGGACAACCGCAGCCCAAGACTGTTTCGGCCGCATATCAGCAGCAGGCAGCAAAAATCTCGGCAGACCTTGATTCTGCGAAGAGGAATCTTGCGGAATTGCAGTCCGTTGGGCGCGGCGACTCTCAGGCAGGGCAGATGATGAATGCGCAGATCAAGCAGCTTGAGCAAGCCTTGGCGCGCGTATCGACGCAACAAGGAGGTGCTCGGTGAGCGAATTTGAGAGTCTGTTGTCGAGTTACGCTCCGCTGGAATCAAGCGATGGCGGTAGCGAATTCGAAAAGATGCTGGCGCAGTACGGCGGAGAGCCTAAAGATGTTGCCGTGCAGAAAAGCGCCGAGCAAGGCGATTTAGGTCGCGGATTCAAAGAGGCATTCCAGCAAGTTCCGCAGTTAGGCTATGGGCTGTTGGCTGGTGCTGGCGCAGTGGCCGAGAAAGTCGCCGGAACTGGAGGCATCGCCACAGGTATTAAGCAGGCCGGAGTCGAAGGCTATCAGCGCTGGGGTGACAAGATCGCCGAAGGAGCAAAAGAGTCTGATTCGTGGACAACCTCTTATGACAGGGCCAAGCAAGGAGAATTCGGCTCATTGGTGGATTGGTTGCAGCATGGCATCGGCTATGCTGCTGGACAGGGGGTGCAAATCCTTGGCACTGCCGGGCTTGGTGCGCTGGCCGCAAAGGGCGCTGGAGTCGGCGCAAGCAAGCTGGCCGCTGGAATGGTATCGAAGGAAGCCGCGCGCATTCAGGCAACGCAAGAGGGGGCGGCACTCGCGGCGGAAGAACTGACTAAGAGAGCAACGGCAAATGTCGCCAGCAAGATCGGCCAAGCGACCGCAATGGGCGCAACTGCACTCGGGATGGAAGGAGGCGAGATTTACGGCGGGCTGGTGTCTAGCGCGCAAGACCGTGAACTTACCGGCGCAGAGTTGGGCAAGGCATTCGTCGCCACGCTAGGCGCTGGTGCATTGGAATTTGCGGGCGACAAGATCGGCCTCGATCTGATGCTTGGTAAGCGGGTGATGGGAATCGGCGGCGCAGGCGGGCGCGTTGCGCGGGCTGGAGCTGGTATCGCAGCCGGTATGCCTATCGAGGGAGGCACTGAATATCTGCAAACTGGCGTGGAAGAATACGGCAAAGGCGCAGAGTCAAGCCCGCTGACATTTATGCAGTCAGCAGAATCTCAGCGCAATGCGGTAGATGCTGCCGCGCTTGGCGCTCTTGGCGGAGCTGCAATGGGTGGAGCTGGAGGCGCAATGCAGCGTCAGCGCACACCAGAGCAAATCACCGCCGAAGTAACATCACAGCCAACGCTAGACGACGCCATTGCCGCGACAAATGACATCCTTGCCGACCCGATACTCGCCGACGAAGTAGCGCCAGCAATGGGAGAAGCTACTCCAGTACAGCGCGACATCGGCGCAATGTCGAAATTCACTACCGGCTTCGGTGCTGTAAATGAGTTTGCCGATCTGGCCGCACAAGAGCGCGCAGACGTTGAGCAGCGCAGAACTGACATCGCCAAGCAGCAAGCGCAGACGCGAGCTTTGCGCATGGAGTCTGAGCTTGAATCTACCGATGCGCGCGTAGCCGGTGCGCAAGCCTCAGAAACGCGCAAGGCCCGCCTTGAGGCGCTGGATGCAATCTATGCCAACCCGAGTGAGCGCACGCCGGGGATGACGTTTCTGGCGCATCTGGAAGCCAATTACCCGAACAGCCAAGACCCTACGCCAGAAGAAAAGGCCATCATCGCCAAGCGTGAAAGCGCTTATCAGGCATTCAAGAAGGCCGAAGAAGATCGTCCTGCTGACCTTGGCGTGCCAGAGCTAGAGACGAAGGCGCAGAACGTCGAGCGCCCTCTGGAAGCGAAGATCGCACAGGTTGATGAGTACCTAGCGAATGGCTACCGTCCGGTCGCAGGTGGAAAGAAGCTGGTCAACAGCAAAGGGAAAGTGCTGCTGCTGAATGTCGCGCAGCGCGACTACCTAAACAGCTTATCGCAGGCCACAACAGGAACGGCTGCGCAGCCAATCACAGAACCGGCAACGCCTCTTCAAGAAAGCGCACCCAAGCCGGTCTTCCAACAACCGGAGGATACCAATGGCACAACTGCTGCACCAACCACTCCCGTACTGGATACCGCTGGAAGTGCTGACAGAGCAGGAAGCGCAGGCGTTGACACTGGCAGACGAACTGAACTGCGACAGGATACCGTCGCAACTGCTGGCGACGCTGCGCAAGGTGGAGATGTACTGGATGGACGCGGGGCCGATGCAGTAAACCCGCTCCTGATTCCGGTATCCAAGCGAAACAAAGCGACCGCATCGACAAGCAAAAAGCCGTTTACTGCACCTTCCGCCCCTGTGTCTGGAAGCGGGGAGGTTGCGCCGCCGTCCAACCAGACTGAAGGCTACGATACGCCTATCGAAGTTGATGCCAAGGAATTCCAAGCGGCCTTCGAGCGGGAGAACGGCCAGCCGCTGGCATGGAACAAGATGAAGATGGACGCGACCCGCAGTGGTGCGCCGCGTCATTCATCTGACTTGCCAGAGGTTGCGCTGGGCGGTGCGCGTGGCGACCGTATTGGCGTGAACGATGGTCGTCACCGGATCGCCGCCGCCGCCGAGCGCGGCGAGAAAATCAAGGTGCTTGCCAGTGCCGAGGATGCCAGGCGGATCGCCGAGAGACTGGGCGCAATACAGAGCGGGCAGTCGGCGGGAGAATCGTCAACCGCGCAGGCCGGAAACGTAAAGCGCGAATCGTTCTCCGATTTCTTTGCCCGCGCAAAAGAAAATGCGCCTATTGATAAGTACGGTTATGAGCGCGATACGCGAGGGCTTGCCGCCGAGATAATGCAAGACTGGAGCATGGGAAATGCAGATGAATATACCCGTAAATTCATGCCTGATGAAATTTTCAATCAGATGCGCGAAGAAAACGAAAGCACTTACTTCGACGAAGATGGCGACCTGACTGATGAAGGAAGAACTCGATACACTGAACTCGAAGAGCAGTTCGCCATGGATGCGGCACTGTCGGAAATCACGCCAAACCGCAAAGAGGTGAACGCCTCGCAGCCTGACCATATTGCAAAACAGCTTGCCGCTTATCTCGAAGCACGCGGAATAGACACCACGCCAGTCGGCGGAAGCGGTAAATCGAGAAGCCAGTATTTCGGAATCATCAGCAACGGAAAGAGTGTAAGCGTCCGCATCAGCGATCACCCGTTGCCGAGCGAATATGCGCAGTCTGACGAAGAATTGGTGCTGGCAGATATTTCTGCCGAAGATGTGCGCTACGATGGCCGCGATATGTCGGTTGGACTTGACGAAGAAGAGGCACTGCGCAGGGCCAGCGATTTTGCCGATTATCTGGTGAAAAAATACAAGAAAGCCGCCACCGCTAACAGCCGCGAACTCGGTTCGCAAGCCACGCAAAGCGGGATGCAAGAGCGGACGATGAGAGCCAATAATCTGGTGTCGTCGGAACTTGCACAGTCTGATGTCGCGGTAGGCGGCAGGGACAATATAGCGCAGCCGACCGAGCAAAGCAAGCAATCCGCCATTTCCGCCGTCAAGGCCGACGCCGATCTTTCCAAGGTTGACAAGCTGAACACGATCAAGGCGCTCAACAACGGCGACATTTCGCCGGAGGATGTGGCTGATGTGGTGGGTAAGGCTGAGCGGACATCTGGAATCGGCGCAAACGCCAAGAAGTCGCGCATCGACAAATACCTTGAAGAGACGCCAGAAGATCGCTCCAAGCTGAATGTGGATTTCACGTTCAAAAATGAAGCTGGCGAAGAAGTGCGCGGCGCTCTGCATTCGCAGATCGAGGATAAGTTCAATCAAGGCTACCGTGTTGCGCTGACCAAATCCGGCCCCGCATTTGTGAACGATAAGATGCAAGGGATGAGCGAGCGCGACATATCTCCAGCCGGGATGCGTTATGCCAACTGGTTGAGCAGCAACGAACAATCCGATGTTGCCGAAACAGATTTCGGGAACACCGATGCCGCGCCTATCGAACCAATCACAGAAGCCGAGCGCGAAGAGATCGCGCAAGATGCTATCGATCAGGCCAACAGCATCGAGCCAGAGCAGTCGGATACCGAAATCAAGCTCGTCACCAAGATGCAGGAATTGCAAGGTCGCGGACAAGAGAACCGAATCGGCGACTTTGGCCGCAAGGTAACGGTGCGCAAGGACGAAGCCAAGCCGACCGGATCGCGCATGGCAAAGGAGGCTGATGATCGCCCGGCATGGGCGCGGCCATACATGGTGATGCAGATTACCGAATCCGCGCTGCAAGTGAACAAGCCGAACGTCGGCAAGTGGCAAGTGATGAAGAAGTCCGCGAAGATGAAAGGATTGGTCGCGCCGGCCAGCCGCGATGTATTCAACACCGAGCAGGAAGCCTTAGATGCCATCGCGCTGGTTGAAGTGATGCGCAATCACCGCGTCTATACCGAGAAAACCGATACGCTCAAGCAGTACGGAATTTTCCGCCTGCTGGCCGAAGGCAAGAAGCGCGCGCTGGTCAAGGGTGGATTCGCCTCGATGGAAGAGGCGGCGAACTACCTGTACCAAAACCCGGTTGCGATCATCGAGCATAAATTCGAGTTCCCGGACCGCCCGTGGCTGGACAAGATCGAGCGCATCGGCGCGGATCGGCGCAATGGCAAGCCCGTCACCAAGCAGATGTTCATCGACACCTTCGCGCCGGGCGGGGTGGTGTATGGCAACTGGCTGCTGAACAAAGACGGCACGGTAAACGATGATGGTCAGGAGTTGTCCAATCACGCATACGATGGGCTGATGGACTTGGCGGACATATTGAACATTCCACCGAAAGCTCTGTTCCTGAATGGCGATATGGTGCTGGGGCTGGGTGCGGACGGCAAGGGCGGCAAAGACTCCGGCGCGGCGCATTATTCGCCGGTGAAGGGGTTAATCAACCTCACCAAGATAAATGGGGCCGGATCGCTCGCTCATGAGTGGTGGCATTCCGTCGATCATTACTTCGCCAAGAGCAGCGGATATTCCGACTCAACCAGCGTGGTATCGGGCGGCTACCTGAACAGCCGCAGCGATGCGCGAACGGAACTGCGCGAGGCCGTCAAGCAGGTGGTCAACACCATGCTGTATGCCGAGAAGTCGCAAACCACGGATGCTGACTTGGTGCGCAAGAATGCGCAGAAGCGGATGGACGATGCGGTAAGCACGCTGGACTACAAGCTGAACGACCTGCGCCGCACACTGGTTAGCCCGTGGAAGTCAGGAAAGAAGCCAGCGACCGAGGCGCAACTGAAGCAGTGGGACGAACTGGCGGCCAAGCTGCGCGATGGCCACATGGGCGAACAGGTCTATATCGAGAATCCGAGCAAGAGCCGCTACGCGATGGGCTTCAAGATCGGCACGCACATCCGCGACATGAACGCACTGTATAAGTCAGTCGGCGGGAGCAGCTTCTTGCGACAAGATCCACAGAGCGCAGGCCGTCAACTGGCATGGCCGGTCGAGGCAATCAAGGACAACAAGGAAAAGCTGAACGCCAAGGATGATGTCACCACCACATATCAAGGCCGGACTGAGTTCTATATCGAAGCCAAGGACATCGACAATTACCGTTCATCCTCCTACTGGTCAACGCCGTGGGAAATGGGCGCGCGAGCGTTTGAGTCGTACATCTTCGACAAGCTGACCGCAGGCAAGCAGCAGAGCGATTACCTCGTCTATGGGGTGGAGAACCGCTATTACGCCGCGCTTGGGATGAAGCCATACCCGGAAGGAAGCGAGCGCGAGGCAATCAACAAGGCATTCGACAATCTGTTCAATGTCATCGAATCCAAGGAAACCGAACAAGGCACCGCGCTGTACTCATTCTCTGTGCTTAACGATCCATCAGCAGAAGAATCTCGCGCCGTGCAAGAGGGTGTAGAAGGAATGACCGCAGTAGAGGCCGCCAACTGGCTTGTGGAAAATGCCCCAGCAGAATACAGGCTGATCGCACAGGCAGTTTCAAGCAAGCTGCAAGCCATCGAAAGCATGGGAGCGAAGGTAACATTCCGTGTCGCCCATGTCGGTGATGATGTACCAGCCAATTTGAGATTCGCTAGAGGCGCTGCAATCCTGCGCGGAAAATCAAGCAATGTAGATATTATCGTTAATGGCACAGACGTTGCTGGCAGAGTTGGCACGTCATACGAGACTGTTCTTCACGAACTTGTCCACGCCGCCACGATGGCATCTATCCAAGACGGCATAGCCGGACGCAGCAGCAAAGCTAAATTGGCGATGTTGAAATATCGCCAAGTCGAGAAGGCGATTGCTGCACACTTTGAAGAGCGGCTTGCGCAATACCAGCGCGGAGAGGGTACGTTCAGCGAGTTTGAGGAGGCCGTGTTACTCGGTCGGAACAACGCCCTTCGTAATGCTGATGAGATCATTGCGTGGGCATTCACAAGTAAGACGATGCAGGATTATCTTGATGGCATTCCGTACAAATCGGACAGCCTATGGACTGCATTTGCTGACGCCGTTCGCTCTGTGCTGGGGCTTGCCAGTAGGGAGAACACGGCCTTGTCTGAAATCCTCAAGGTCGGCAAAACTCTGATCGACGATCAGCCATTGAACTATGACCATAGTGCAGCGGTGTTCCGCAGGACGGAGAAGCAAACCGCACACGTTGGCCAGCGTGATGGAGATATTGCGCGGGATACTGAATTCGTCCGACCAAGAGCAGAAGTCTACAATCCGCACACCGTCGCATCCGCCCGAGCCGCCATCCTATCCGCGCACAGCGGAAAGATTCAGGGCGCGCTCAAGGCGATGTTCGACGCGGGCAAGGCGCGCTCGATCACCGCAGCACAGGCGGCGACTATCGTGGGCGAGGATGCGCTGTATTCCAATACTCCCTCATATCGAAGCACCATTACAAAAGTTCGCGGCGGGTGGACTAAAGAGAAGATTCGCAAAGAGCTAAAGAGCATGAAGGGGGCAAGTGGGAAACTGATACATCGCGAGATCGCCATGTTCGATAGCGCAGAGGACTTTGCTGACCATATTTTCTATCACGGGACTGGCGGATATGTGAGCGGTTCGCTGAAGCCAAGCATCACCATGACAGAGCGGCAGGCAGAGAACAGCGGAGGCGGTGGATATGGTGAGCGCTACTGGGCTATCAGCGTATCGAAGAGCAAGAACATCGCACAGATATTCACCGGGCAGTCTAGATCCGGGACTGTCTACCCAGTCGTTCTGCGCAAGGGTGCTGTGGTTATTTCACGCCCAGACATTTCTGATGCTGCCGAGCTTGAAGATATTATCGAGGATCTTTGGAATCAGGGTGTGGATGCTGTACGCATTGGGAAGTGGGATGCCGATCATACCGAGCAAGAGCTGGCGGTACTTAACCCAAAAGCAATTTATCGTTATGACAAAGGAGAGAGCGTCCAAGTATTCAACCAGAAGATATTACCTACGCTGACACCTGAAGAGATTGCTGAGACGTACCAGCAAGCGATAGATACAGTTCCGAAATTGGATGCAATAAAGTTGCTTCCGAGAGAAGATCGAGATCAAGCATATCGAGAACTACCAGACCTCAAGTTCAGCCGCGACGAGATCCGCTACGACAACCAAGGCCGCGCGCTGGCCTTCTTCAACCCTGCTGACTCGACGACTTACTTCATCGCCGATCACCTGTCGCGCGACATGACCGACAAGGAGCTGCGCGGGTTGGTAGCACATGAGATCGGAACCCATGCGCTCAAACTTGGCAAGGACAGCAAGGAATTCAAGTCGCTGCTTAACCAGTTTGAGCTGATGCGCAAGGCCGGAAACAAGCGCGTGAAAGCTGCGTTTGATCGCGTGCCAGCCGGGACGAAGCCTGAACATGTCACCGAGGAATCCCTCGCGTATTACATTCAGGAAAATATCGATCAACCATTCACCCAGCGAGTCCTCGCATGGTTCCGCGAGGCGCTGCGCAACATCGGCAGAGCGATGCCGGTGCGGAACCGCGCCAAGTTCATGCAATACGTGAACAGCTTGAGCGAGAGCGATCTGGTGTTCATGGCACAGGATGCGATGGCTAACTGGCGGCATGAGGGGCGGGCGGAATCGGCTGGCAATGCGGAGGCGGCGCAGTTCAGCCGGTCGAAAGGCAATGCGCAGCCGATCAACCCGAAGGCAGGCAAGATAATCGGAGATTCGGGAAACTACAATGAAGCACAGCGCGCAGCACTTGAGCGCACTGGCTCTGTCGTTACCAATAAAACCATATCCGAAACGCTTCACAAGATCAAGCAAGACGCATGGAAGAAAATGGCGCAAGGATTGGCTGACCAGTTCCGCCCAATCCGAGACTTGGATCAGCACGCCTACAACCTGCTGCGCTTGTCCAAGGGTGCTACCGGAGCATTCGAGGCATTCATGCACTACGGCAAGCTATCGCTCAACGACGGCGCTACCGATGCCGACCAGAGCGGCGGGGTGCTGGAGAAAGTGTTCTTCCCGCTAGGCAAGGAATCGACTGACTTCCTGCGCTGGATTGCCGGAAACCGGGCCGAGCGACTGATGGGCGAGGGCAAGGAGCGGCTGTTCACGAAAAACGACATCGCCGCGTTCAAATCGCTTGCAGACCGCAAGGGAGATTTTGCCAATGACTACACGCTAATCGACGGAACCGTTACGCGCGACCGCAAGGCAATCTACAAGGATTCGCTGGTCAAGTTCAACGAGTTCAACAAGAACGTGCTGGACATCGCGGAGCAATCCGGCCTGATTGATGGCGACAGCCGCAAGCTGTGGGAGCATGAATTCTATGTTCCGTTCTACCGTGTTGCCGAAGAGAACGAAGGCGAAGCGCGCGGCATGTATATCAAGTCAGGGGTGATCCGCCAAGAGGCGTTCAAGAAACTGAAGGGTGGCGAAGAGCAACTGAATGACCTGATGGCGAACACGCTAGGGAACTGGGCGCACTTGATCGATGCCAGCGCGAAGAACCGGGCGGCAACCGCAACGCTGGAAGCAGCAGAAAAGATGGGAGTCGCTCGCAAGGCGGTTGCCGGTGATACGAAGACCGTTTGGGTCATGGGGATGGTTGAGAAGAAAATCTCAAAAGGCACCGAGTACGAAGAGAATGGCGTAACCAAAGTATCTGATGGAACTGCGGTGATAGCGCATCACGGGAAAGTCGAATACAAGATCGATGATCCCTACATCGTTGATGCCATATCTTCGCTGGAATTCTCCGGTATTCGTGGGCCGATGATGGATATTCTATCCAAACCGAAGCATTGGCTGACCATTGGTGTCACGGCTTCGCCGTTCTTCAAGATCCGTAACCTGATCCGCGATTCTGTGCAGGCGATTGCGACATCAGATTTGAACTACAACCCGGCATCGAACGTAATAGATGGATGGAAGCTGACAAACCGCAAAAAGCCTTCGCAGCAGTACGTTTCTGCGCTGGCCGGTGGTGGATTGATTCGTTTCGGTACAATGCTTGAAGGAAACGAGGCAAGCCGGGTACGGCAACTTATCAAGCAGGGTGCGAAGGACGAGCATATCCTTGACGACGAAGGCAAGATCAGAGCCTTCTACGACAAGTATGTTGAGCCATCCATCGCCATGTACAACGAACTCGGAAACCGTGGCGAAGAAGTCAACCGCATGTCGCTGTACGACCAGTTGCGCGAGAAAGGCATGGGCCACGCGGAGGCGTCTGTGATGTCGCGCGACCTGATGGACTTCTCGATGCAAGGATCGTGGAAGACGGTTCGATTTCTGACTCAGCTTGTTCCATTCTTGAACGCGCGTATCCAAGGCATGTACAAACTGGGACGCGCATCGACAGAAGACAAGGCGCGATTCGCTGTTGTGCTGGGTGCGGTGACGATGGTTTCGCTGGCACTGCTGGCAATGTATGGAGACGACGACGACTGGAAGAAGCGTGAGGACTGGGATCGGGACAACTACTGGTGGTTCAAGATAGGCGGTATAGCTTTCCGCGTGCCAAAGCCGTTTGAAATTGGCGCGATTGCTACGCTGGCAGAACGTACCGCAGAACTTGCCTTTGACAAGGAGATGACCGGGCAGCGGTTTGCGGACACCACAACCAGCCTGATTGCGAACCAGTTGGCGATGAACCCTGTTCCGCAGACGTTCAAGCCGATGATCGACTTGTACGCAAACAAGGATTCGTTCAGCAAGCGCCCAATTGAATCCATGGGTATGGAGCGATTAGAGCCAAGCATGAGGTTTACGCAAAACACCAGCATGATTGCGCGCGGGATCAGTTCAGCAGGAAATGCGCTGACTGGAGATAACTTCTTGTCGCCGGTTCAACTTGACTTTCTGAATAAAGCGTACTTCGGATGGCTTGGAGCAACAGCGGTAGGGTCTGCCGATATGCTTGTGCGCGGCATCAGCAACGAGCCTACACGCCCGGCGCTAGACCACTGGAAGTTTGCATCAGGCGGCATGGTGGCGGAATTGAGCGGTGCGCAAAGCCGTTACGTTTCGATGATGTATGACCAAGCAGCAGAACTCGAACAGGCTTATGCCACCTACAACAGGCTGCGCAAAGACGGCAAGTTAGAAGCCGCCAAGGAGTACCGAGAAGAGCACAAAGATGAGCTGAGCAAGTATCGCAAAGTGGAGGACGTTAAGCGCAGCATCAGCAAGATCAACGAGCGCATCAGGATGATCGAGCGCAGCAGCAAATCGGCTGATGAAAAGCGGGCACTAGTTATCCCGCTGCGGGAGAAACAGAGCGAACTTGCGAAACGCCTGTATCAGTAATCATGCGACGGAGCCAAATTCAACAATGGCTCCGAACCTGATTACTTGAAGCAGAATCCCGCCAGCACCCATTGCGAGAAATAAGAAAACGGCCCAATGGACGTAGTATTCAGAATCGGATTTTTTATTTTTCACGGCTTGCCAAATGCTCGTTATAATTAGCGCACTGCACCAGTGTTGTCGCACTGATGCAGCACTTCCCATAACCAGTACACAGGAGTACGCGGCATGAGCATTGCGAATAATACAGCATTCACCTACTGGACAACGATAGGCGAGCAAAAAAAAATCAATAGTCAAAAGGTCATTTTGTGCCGGTGCAAATGCTGGACAGAGAAATATGTTCGAGTGGGAAGATTGCTCAGTGGTAATTCAAAAAGCTGCGGGTGCTGGCGCAATGAAAAGCTTACCACGCACGGACAAACAAAAAACTCCATACGCAAACACAGCCATGAATACTGGATATGGAATTCGATGATCCAGCGCACTACTAACCCAAAAAATTCAGGGTTCAAAAATTACGGCGGACGCGGTGTTGGAGTATGCGGATCATGGGCGACATTCGATAACTTCTTTTCTGACATGGGGATAAGGCCATCTGATAAGCACTCTCTGGAGCGAATGGACAATAACGCAGGATACTCAAAAGAAAACTGTCGATGGGCGACAAGGGTAGAGCAAAATTCAAACAGACGTAATACGCGATTTTTTACTGCAAACGGAAAAACAAAACACTTGGCAGAATGGGCGCGCGAGCTAGGTGTTAGTCACGCTACTATAATAAATAGAATAAAACGCGGATGGGATGTTGAGAAAGCAGTTACAACTCCAGCAAGGAAAATGGCAAATCAATCTGGCGCGCAGGTTGAACGACAGATACCACGAGTCGATGGATAGGCTTGAGAAGAATCCGATAGGAGTCCACTAGCCAATAGCTAGTGCAAGTTGGATACAGATGGGAAAACGAAAAGGGCCACATTTCTGCGGCCCTTTCATCCTACATCACCACCGATTACTCTTTGTGGCGATACTTCAGAGCCAGCAACTCAGCGGTGGCACTCTGCAATGCCACCTTCGCATTATCAGAGTCGATGCGGCTAATCAACTCGCGGGTGGCACAGGCTTCGGCGCGCACCAGTTCCTTGATCTCACAGCAGCACTTAGCCGCTTCAGCGCGAGAGTCTGCGGCATACAACGCCTGACGGCTCTCGATCTGTACCGCCATCAAGGCGGAAGCGGCAGCGGTCTTCTCGATAGCCAGATTGATGGCCGCAGCGGTCTTCTCGGTCGCCAGCTCAGTAGACTTTGCCGCGTTGCTAACGTCTGAGGACAGGCTGTGGAAGCCATCAGCCACGCGCGTACTGTGGAAGATGTCGTTGAAGTCATAGCCGCGACCGCCATGCGTGAAGCCAGAGACAGCCGATGTTGCAGTTACAATATCCAAATTACTCATATCAATAACCCTAAAGAGCGTGCGGAATTACACGCTCTCGGACTCTATCACGGATGCGCGGGCAATGGCTTGAAATGATCCTTTAGCCACGGATAGCCATGGGCGCACTGGCTGCAATAACTCTCTTCCGAGAGTCCATTAGTAGCGCCACGGTTTGCGCACTTGTTGCAGTCAAAGGCCTGCGTGTTGACTTTTCCAAGAGTTGCCGCAAACAAATGTTCCCTAGTGGCTAAAAGAGAATCCTCAAGCTCTTCTATGCGCTTGTCTTTCAACTCGGCGCAGGCTTGCCACGCCTCATATGCTAGCCGATTTCCGCCAGCATATTGCCCATCGCCATAGTAATTCAATGTAAATCCATTTCTGGATAGAAACATCTCAAATTCTTTACGCTCCGCCATTTACATCTCCTTTATTTGTCTGCTGGCATGGTCTTCAATTTCTGCAACGAGTTGTACAAGTCCATGACGTTCATCTTGGGCAGGTGCTCTTCTGCTTTGTGGATCCCGGCGAGCACTGAGGCTTGTTCGAGCGGGCGCATCTGCCACACGCCGGTAGTATCGCCACGACGGCCCACATCGTTCATCGCGCGCATGGCTGACTCGATCACCCGCGTCACGGAGTCATCCTTTGGTGGTCGCAGGTAGAGCGCGCCCCACAAGGTATTGAAGGCTTGCCCGATGCGGTCGAACTGGATGCGGTCGAAGTGCCCAAGCTCGGCCATGACCAGCGCGCCATGCAGCACGAGGCCGAATTCGTCGCGCAGTCCGGTGACAGGGATGCGCACCGCGCGGGGGCGGTATTGCTTGTTGCGCTTGGGGCGGTGGCGTGCGCTCATTGCCCTTCCTCCCCGCCAAGCGCCTCAACCAGATCTCCGACCATCTGCGCCACTTCGCCGGTCATCAGCGCGAAGTCGGCGTCGAAGTCGGCGTCGAATGCATCGTCGCAGGAATAGGTCTGCTCGGTCAGCACATCCAGCGGCTTCACGCGCTTGATCTGCATGGCTTCGTCCAGCACGAAGCTGATACGGTCGTTCCATGTCATTGCGAGTTTGGCTGTGGCCTTGCCGGATTCGATGTGCTTGCGCACCTCTTCGTGGTCTGGCGCGTTGCTGGTGTAGCGCACGCTTCCGGCACTGCCTGTGCTGCGCAGTTCGCAGGAGTCGTCCAAGGTGAACCCGAAGGGCGGGCCACTTAGCATCCAGTCTGTCATACCGCCAAGTGGCGATATGGACGTGCGCAGCGGTTGAAATGCGATACCTTCGACACATTGCAGGATGGCTGACACAACATCATCTGCGCGGCTCACGCTGGAAGCGTCAATGACAAGCCGCATGTTCACCGGGTCAATCCATGCACGGGTGATTCGCCGCTGGACGAAGGATCGAGGCAGCAGCTCGTCGGTGATAGCCTCCTTGATCTGCTTCATCTGCTTGCGACCCGGCTTATAGCCTTGCTGCTCCTCGACCTCCTGCGCGCGCTCCTTGGCGAACCGGTTGATGACCGAGGCGGGTAGCAGCTTCTTGTCCACTCCCAGCGCAATCAGCAGTTGCTCGCCGTACTGGTGGACGATTGGCTGGTTATCACCCGTGGGCGACAACCATCCTGCACGCTGCAATTCCATGCCAGTGGGCGAGGTGAGCGGATGATCTGCAAGCGATTCGGCCAGCTGCGTGTAGCTCAGGTCAAAACGTGTGAGCTTGTAGATTTGTAGGTTACGTAACCACATTATTGGTTGCCTCCTTGGAAAAATTGCTTGTATGTATCGTGTCCGTATGCGCCTTTAGTTAGATCAATCACTTCCCCAACTGTGTAATTGTTCTTGAGCTTGAGCTTTTGTTGAGCGCAGAAATTGCGCGTCCCTTGCTTACATGCTCCGGTGATCGCTCGATACGATGCAATCGCATCCTCTAGCGATATTTCAGTCTCAGCGCTCCACCCGGAGAATCTTTGAGTGTCTCGATCTGATACTTTGTAAATCAGCGACTCTCTAGCTAATACGAGAGTCTCACCGTGTGAGAACATGCCGCTTCTTTCGATTACGAAGCTCGTTTTTGTTTTTCCGACAATGATGACCGAGTGAACAACTGCATCGCCATATGACCGGCTTGATATGCGCTTTGCTGATATACCATCGGCAAATAAAATCCCTACAGATGCAAATGATGCGAATAACGCTGTTGCGCAAATACGTTTCGCTGGACATTGTCTGTCGCCAATCTTTGGGTTTAGAGGGAATGCTGCGCTGGTGTCTGAGCCACCGCAATAGAGGTCACCGCCGATGCTAGTCAGAGCAGGGAATGATGCGCTGGTGTCTGAGCCACGGCAATAGAGGCCACCGCCGATGCTAGTCAGAGCAGGGAATGCTGCGCTGGTGTCTGAGCCACTGCAATCGAGGCCACCGCCGATGCTAGTCAGAGCAGGGAATGCTGCGCTGGTGTCTGAGCCACTGCAATGG
>Ga0208958_1002362_pt1 | contig 16415 bp, 9 predicted proteins | sample RifOxyB1_FD_184032 | JGI IMG/M metagenome (GOLD analysis project Ga0208958, IMG submission 184032) | Soil microbial communities from Rifle, Colorado - Rifle Oxygen_injection B1 (SPAdes) | ecosystem: Environmental > Terrestrial > Deep subsurface > Rock core/Sediment | place: Rifle, Colorado... | reverse complement strand
AGTGGGGTTTGAAGCTACTTTAACTCTACCTGGTATTGCCGGTATGGCCTTGACAGTGGGGATGGCGATTGATGGTAGTATTATTATTTTTGAAAGAATAAGAGAAGAGATCAGAAGAGGGGTTGGCAATTATAAGGCAGTTGAAGAAGGCTTTCAAATTGCTTTTTGGACGATTATTGATGCCAACATTACTACCGCACTCGCCGGTCTTTGTTTGTTAAACTTTGGAACTGGACCAATTAGGGGATTTGCGGTAACTCTTTTAATCGGTATCGCCGCAACTGTATATACTTCTTACTTTGTTGGTAAATTATTATTTGAATTTTATATGAACAAAGTGGAAGGACAAGATTTAAGCATTTAACCTTTGGAGAATGGCCATGTTGGAAGTAATTAAAAGTGGAACTAAAATAAATTTTGTAAGTAAATTTAAAATTTGCATTATCCTATCAGCAATTTTGGTTATTGGATCGATATTTTTGGCAGTAACTCAAATGCGATATGGAGTTGATTTTCGAGGAGGAGCAGAAATACAAGTTAAGTTTGCTACTAAACTTGATTTAGGTGATCTTCGAAAAACCATGAGTCAAGCAGGTTTCAAAGGAATATCTGCTCAAACCATTGGCGAAGAGGAACATAATGAGTTTTTAATTAAAGTTCAGGCAGATGAAAAAGAACTCAATCAAATCACTGCTTCGGTGGAAAAAACTTTGAATGCTCAATATGCTCAAGTAGGTGTTACCATTGAAAAAGTAGACATCGTCGGTCCTAAGGCCGGTGCGCAACTTAGATTTTCTGGTTTTATGGCCATGTTTTGGGCCTTACTCTCTATTATGTTTTATATAGGACTTAGATTCCATGTAAAATATTCACCTGGTGCTATTATCGCTCTTTTTCACGATGTCAGTATTGTGCTTGGTGTATATGCCCTGACCGGGACTGAATTTACTTTGCAAACGGTGGCAGCCTTATTGGCAGTTATTGGTTATTCGGTCAATGATACGGTGATTATTTATGATAGAGTAAGAGAGCATGAATCAAAATATGCTGGAATCGAATTAAAAAATCATATTAATAATGCGATTAATGAGACTTTATCTCGAACTATTTTAACTTCAGGAACCACTTTGTTTGTGTCCATTATGATGCTTTATATGGGTGGTCTTGCTATTAGAGATTTCTTTTTGGCAATTACCGTTGGTATTATCGTGGGAACTTATTCTTCTGTATTTATTGCGGCACCGGTGACCTTGTTTTTTGAAAAATTTGTTAAAAGTAAGTAGTGAATGAATTCTTTTTTTAGATTCAAATATTTATTAACAGGAACTCTAATAGGGTTCCTGTTGTTTTTTAATGCATGGGCCATTGAAGAAAATAATAATCAAGCAGACACCGTGGTTGATATTCAAGATGAAATGAACCAAATGCCATCGGTGGAAGCTTCCAGTTATGAAGTGAAAAATGATCAATCCATAAACATAATGGATCTGCTTGGTAAAACGGGTAATCTTAATCAAATAAATATGATGCTCGAACCCATCAGAAAAATCTCTGAAACCGATTTAAAAAATATCATTTTATCCAATCAAAAGGCCCATCCTCTTTTCGAATTTATTTCAAAGCATCCCAAATTGCTTTTATTTGTCATCCGCCTGCTTAAAGATGATCAGGCTTTACTTAGTCTAGTAGATATTACTAATCAGAAGAAAAAAATTTATGGTTACTTGGTGTTTTTAGTACTTTCGATGCTACTTAACCATTTGGTCAAAATTAAAATCATTAAAAATATTGAATCTATGATGAAAAGGTTTATAGTTCATATCTTTAGAATTATATTTTTTATTGCACTTAGATTTTCCGTGTTTCTTTTACTTTTTTATGCTGCTTTAAAACCAAGCATTGCTATTTATTCTACACTTTGAATATAAGGGGCATCGCCCAGAGAGGGGACACAACCAAACATTTTATTAGGAGGAAGCACATTGGGGCGCGGGTCGCCGGTGTTTTGGGAATCCTCGGTAGGATTAAACACCGTAAACAGCGATTGATGAGATTTTTCGACAAGCGGATTATTAAAATCTGGTGGATAATAAAACATAATGGTCTTTTGGCCAGCAATGACTTCGTTGGGGACCAGTTTTTGATTATTTTCATAGTAGAACCATATTTTTTTTAAAACATTTTCTCGGATAATAATGGTGCTACCAGCAACGTTCACTAGCTGTCCATTATTGTCAGTATATGCTTTGGGATCACTTTTGCCAAAATAGATGGCCTCGGTATCATTACCAATTAACTCTTTCAAAATTCTAAATACAGCAGTGTTACCATGGTAGTGCTCTTGTTTGGGGCAATATCCCAGTTTGCTGGAAGTATCAATCCAAGGCTGCATATAATAGCCTTGTAAGATGGCCTTGAATTTTAGTTCGGAGGCACTAGATTCAGTGGTGGATTCAATGTATGAATTATAGGTAAAGGATTGAAAAATATTGATAGTGGAACTTATATTAAACTCGTTAAGTAAACGTCTTTGGATTTGTTCGTTGATATCCAATTTGGTGTTATTATCAGCATCGTAGAGCCGCAAATCGGCCTTGTCCCACAGTGAAAGGGCATTAGGTATTAACTCAAGGCGAGGAAAGAGTTTACTGTCTATTCTGTTATATCTAGTAATATCATGACAGAATACTCTGCGCAGACTACCTGAAAGAATTTCAGGTAAGGTATTGGATGGGTAATAAAAATACATTCTGGTCATGTTGCCTGAATAAAGATCAGTAGGATTGGTAGTGCTCGGGGCCGTATTATCACCATACATATAAATACAAGAATACTGAGAAATATGCATGATTTTCAACGGAGAATTGTCATCATCTTGGGAATCAGGATCGACAGCATAAATATGAAAAGATTTGCTTTTGGCCTTGGACTGATTTTCCATAATGGTGGCCGAATAAGTTTTGTTTTTTTGGATGCTGGATAGATCCGCTTTAAATGATAAGTTTCCGGTGAATTCCATCTCTAAGGTCAAAGTATCACGTCCGTCATACAAATATAGGTTGCAAGAAGGGGCATGATTATTGATCGAATCAACCAGATCGTTGGTGCACCAACCTTTCAAATCGACGAGCTCTTCATTGGCAGAAATAAGTGGTCCCACCGTAGTGGTTACATAAAGGGTAGGTGTCTGGTCATTGGTACTTGAGCAATAAGTAGCACAATCATTGACAGTATAAGGTTTGCCTTTTTCGCATGCACAAAACTTGGGGTTGATATAAATCTGTTCGGTAGGGCGTGTGGCAGGAATTTTTATGCATATGCCTTTGGCAAATTTTACGATCGTCAAAAGATTATTTCGAAGCCCCTCTTCCTTTGCCACATCATTGTCGCCATATTTAGTGACATAGGCGGCAATTTCAGCTTCAATTTCTTCAGGTGTTGCTACCTTATATTCTTCTTCACATTCAGCATTACATGTTTCATAAGCAATCTCAGTATAATCCTTACAATACCCATCTCCTGAATGGTCAATTTGAGCATAGTCTTGAATCACAGGTCGATTACCACGTCCATTATCGAGACAGGAGGATAGTAAGAGAATAAGAAGTATTATGAGGTAGTTATAATTAAAACTCTTCATAGTCATTTATCGGCAAAATATTTGGAGATCGTTAAAAAAAGTCAGGTAAAAATACTAAATATCTTACAATAGTTGACTATTATAATTTGAGCGCTTGAGCTTGATTGGTGTTTTGACAAAAATGGTCTACTAATGGTGCTATATCTGCGCCGGTGGGGCAGTGTTGTTGATCAAAAATGATAGGATTTGCAAAGGGGAGAAAGAATTTTAAAGAGAAGAGATTTTTTAAAGGTAAGATATCTTCAACCTGATTTCTTAAAAAGGATAAATTTACTAGTTTGACCATATCTTTCAATGGAGTTAAATCAGAAATATTATTATCATTTAAATTTAGCACGCTTAATTTAACCAGCGAAGCAAGCGGTCCTAGGTTTTCCAAGTCCAGATTTTCTGAAAGATCGAGACTGGTCAATTGTTTAAGATTTTCCAAAGGGCTTAAATCCTTAATGGAATTAAACGATAAATTTAAGATCAGTAAATTAGTAAATACCTGAAGTGGCAACAAATTAACTACGGCGTTACCTTCAAGATTGAGTGATAGAATATCTTGAGCATCCACCTTGGCGCATTTTTCAACTCCTAAGGATTTGGCAATCTGTTTGGCGGTGTAGGAGATATCGTTATCTGGATGATTGCAAAAAAAATCAAATTCTAAAGCAAAAAGATTAGTAGAAAATAACAAAACAAAAATAAATATTTTCATATCGACTCCGGATTAAAAGATCTGGTTGATTTGATACTCACTTATTTTAACTAATTATATTGCTTAAGTAAAAGAGTGAATAGTTGATTGATTTACTTGGTAAATAAAATTATTAAGCTTCCGAAAGGAAGGGTAAGCGAGAAGGTTTTAGTATATGAAAAACAAGAATTGGATTATTTTGATATTTTTTATTCTGGCAGGTGTAGCAAATGCGCAATCTAATATGCTTTGCTCAATTTTTGTGATTGCCCATGGACTTGAAAAAATGAGTGATGAAACTTTAACTAGATTAAATGCCTTCAGATGGAATTATCAAGATGAGATTATTAATGCTGCCCAGAATTTAGCACCCATATTAAATGAAAAAATCAATGAGTGTGGATCAACTCCGGTCATTATTAAGGCCCATGGTTATGGGATGAGTGTTCTTTATCATATTTTGGGTATTGGCAAACGCTATGTGGAAATGTTTCCTGACCATGAATATGTAAAAGTTTATAAAAAAGTGACAGGGGTCTACAGTATTGCGGGGGCGTTTCGCGGAACTCCTTTAATGGATAAAATATGCACGAATACTAGCGACCAAAGTATTTCTGAAGTCCTTGGTAAAAATTGTATTTTTTCTATGACTACTGCGGGAATTCATCACCCATCTTATGACGTTAATTCCCCAGGCGTTTTGGTGTATTTAAGTTCATCCACATTTCGAGGTAATGAAAATAGTAATCGAGTCAAAATACTGGAAAGTTATGGTTTAACTTGGGAAGAATATTTTATCCACAATGATCGCAATCAAAACGATGGTGTGGTTCCACTTTTTTCTGCACTCGCTTGTGAATCGGTTGAGCCGTTACTTTACAAAGATGCACAATGTGAAAAGCTTAATGAGTTATATTTTAAAAATTTTAATCGGGATGATTATGTCGGTCACTATGATCTTTTAAAAGAAAAATATTTCATTGATGGTGTTTATGATGAGCAATAATTATATTCGCAGTTTTTTAGTGATTTTTATCATTGTGCTGGTAGCGTGGGGGACAAACATCACTAGATCCTCGAAACTGAAAGTAACTAAAAGCTTAAGTAGTAATGAAGAAATTGACACTCAAATGGATAATAGTTTTTTCAAAATTAAAACGCCAGGTAAAGAGTTGGATACCAATCTTGAACTTTCCAGTGAAGAGATGAGTGATTCCGCAGAGGAAACTGATGACAATAATGCAAGTAAATCAATGGAAAAAGTTAGTAAAAGTGATGCTAAAAAGAAAAAAAATAAGGATAAAATTGATTTAGAGAAAATGGTTTCAATCATTGACGAAAGGTTTGACGATGAATTGGAAAAAATTATGTTAAAAGAAGGATTGAAAACATACGAAGCAAATTCATATTTGCCCAGTAATTTAACTCCCTTTGGTAACAGAGGTAGTGATCCCTTGGAAAGATTGGGTAGCGAAACCAGACAAGTTTCTCTCAAACCAGTGGCCAATCCCAGCGGAAATAACCATAATCCCCCCAACGACGAAGATCAAATTGATCTGGCCATTTACGCAGTGTCTTCAAAAGACAAAAGTGCCTATGTCGCAAATGAAGACCCTATAGAACTTTATTTTGAAGCCTATAATAAAGACATGCGTATCCCGGCACAAGTCAAAGCCAATATTTATAATGAAGATAAAAAATTGGTAACCACTTTAGCGTATAAGGAAATATCACCTCTTAAATATGCCACCACGTTTGAAAACCCTTACCAATTTTCCAATACTCCGGAAGGCAAATATTTTGTTAAGATACAGGCCACCACAAAAACTAATAAATCCGTTGCCCAAAAAATAAACATGGTTGAATCTTTTTCTATAAATTCCAAGAAGACCCGGTTTGGCGGAAGTGTAAGTGATACCTTGAATGCTAGTGGTAATTTACAAATTAATGTTCCTTACCGGGTGTATGTAAGTGGAACTTATCTGATTCAGGCATCTCTTTACGATAATGCGGATAAAATTATTGCTTTCTACGAAGAGCCAATGCATTTGGAGCGGGCCAGTCAAGTGATAATTCCTTTGGAATTTCATGGTTACTTTTTCTATCAAAGAAAATTAAATGGTCCGTTTAATCTTAAAAATATCTCACTAAGTTATGTAAATAGTAATCTAACTAATGAAGTAGGAGGAGTTAATTCCCCTAATCACATAACCAAGAACTACCAATGGACCGAATTTAATCCAAGTCCCTACGAAAATGCGGAAGTAAGAGATAAGATTAAAAGCATCGACAACTACCTCAACTCAATATTGGCAGCAAATTAATTTTAAGGTCAGCCTTTTTAGTAAAAAAGGTGCTTTTTCTTAAAGAATAATGCTGGAAAAATCAGAAATAATAGGTGTAAAATACCAGCAATCAATGCCCAGATGGTGAAATTGGTAGACACGCACGATTCAGGGTCGTGTGCCTCACGGCATGCTGGTTCGAACCCAGTTCTGGGCACCAATTTTTCTATAGAATTCTTAAAAAACAAGGCCTCATTAAGAGTGAAGATCATAAAAGACTAACGTAAACTTCTTGATGAATTTCATATTACTTTGTTTTGATTTAAGTTGAGTATTAACTATGAAGTCTTTATAATTTAGCAAATTATTTTTTACTTGAGGAAGAATTAAATGAAAAAAAAGATCATTGGTTTAATTGCTATTGTTTTTGTTATCAGCGTGGTGCTTGGTTATATTTATTATCGTAGTAAATACATAAACACACCTATCGAAACCCAAGTGGAAACACTTGCTGCGCTGGATTCCGATATAACTGTGGAAGATACTAAAAATTTTCCATTACAAGTTCTTACAGTAAAACCAGATTCTGGAATTGTAAAAACAGAAGTAAATCAGATAACTGTTGTTTTTAATAAGCCAATGATTCCTCTCGGTGATTTTGAAAAACTTGCATTAAATTTGCCTATAAAAATTATGCCAGAAATCCCATGTCATTGGCGCTGGTTAAATCGCACAACTCTTTCTTGTGAACTGGATAATTCACTACCACTTTCGAATAAATATAATATTCTCATTGGTACTGGTTTTAAAGCATTTGATGGAACGACATTAAAGGATCAAGTATCAACTACTTTCTCTACAGAAGTTTGGAAAGTAATCTACCAAGATGTAAATTGGATTGGACCGACGCGTCCTGAACTGATGCTGATTTTTAACCAGCCAATGGACCTTGAGAGTCTTAAAAAGGCCCTTGTCGTGAGTTGTAAGGATAGTGAAATAGTTGAAGTAACCGAAGAAGAATCTAAAAAGAAAAACTTAGAATATGAACGAAGCTACATTATTAAATTTAAAAAAGATCTTGCTTACAATGAAATTTGTAATATTAAAATTGATTCTTCCGCTAAATCCAAGCTTGGGATAGAACCCGGTGAACTTTTTAATACACAACTGACAATGTTTGATGATTTTAAAATATCGAAAGTTGGCTGTGAAAATGACGAATATGTTAGTAATGCTAATTTGAAAACAATTTCTCTTGAAAAATGCAATCCAGATTATGGTTTAACCATATACTTTAGTGCACCAATTTATGGGAAAGATTTAGCAGATAATATAAAAGTAGATCCATTTTTTGGCTGGATGGAGGGTGGGAGAAATTCTCCAGAATATTTTCGTCAAAACCCTGATCAGGAATATGATTCGATAACATTAAGTAGTCCAATGAATGGTCGAAGTAAACATGTGATCTCAATTAAAAATCTTAAAGATCGTTTTGGTCGTAACCTTACGGGAGCTGATAGTATTGTTTTGACTACAGGGGATTTTTCACCGATATTTAATTTTCCAAGTGGCTTTGGTGTTATTGAAAAAGATGGTCCTAAACAATATGCATATTCTGCTGTAAATATTTCAACCTTTACTCTAGATTATTTTTTTTCACGAAATGTAAATGATATTTCTTTCTGGGAAAAACAAAATGACTATAATACCAGTTGCGAAAAACCTTTGCTGGTAAAAAGTACAAAAATTAAGACTGGGTTAAAGTTAAATCTTCCTGAGACATTACCTCTTGATATTGAGAAATTAGTTTCAGGAAGTTCAACAGGTCTTTTCTTTGGTTGGGCAAATGACCCTGAGTATATATCCCCACGAACAATTTCTACAGATCCTATAAGGTGCAGCCCTTTCTTTTTAGAAATTACCGATCTTGGAATAACTGCAAAAGTTGGGTTTTTTGATTCAGCGGTTTGGATACATTCAATTAAAACTGGTAAGCCTTTGGAAGATGTTCGCATATCATTTAAATATGAGGGGAAAATTGTTTCCAGAGGAACGACGGACGAGAATGGTTTTGTAAAGCTCACTGGTGCCAAGGATTTTGATCCTGAAAGAGAAGGGCATTGGAAATCTCCGCTTTATATTGTTGCAGAAACAAAAGACGATTTATCAATACTTCCATTCAACGAAGGAAGGACAGAATCTTATTATTATAATGAATATCTCCCATATGGCGATCGTTTACGTGAATCTAACAATCATCTTGTTTCAATTATTACGGATCGTCCACTATATAAACCGGGGGAAGATGTTAAATTGAAAGTTTTTGCTCGAAGCTGGGATCCCAAAAGTTTTGTTCTTAAGCCTGACGAAAAAATTGAAATAAGAGTGAAAGATCCTTTTTACAAGGATGTTTTTGTTCAAGAAGTAAAAATGTCTTCTTTCGGTACCGCAAGTTTTGAATTTAAATTAAATTCTGGCATGAAGCTTGGAACATATACAGTGGATGTCAAGATTGGGAATTGGAATACATATGTAGGAGAATTTAAAGTTCAAGAATTTACTCTACCAGCATTTAAAGTAAAAATTGATTCACAAAAAGGTGTTTATAAAACTGGAGAAATTGCCCAGTTTAAAGCATTGGCGACTTATCATTTTGGTGGAGGATTAGCAGGAGCCAAAGGTGATTATACGGCAACTTTTGATCCTGGACGTTGGATGCCAAAAATTCCTCAGTGGCAAGCTTACACTTTTGATAATCCGATGACCCTTATGCTTAAAGGATATGAGAAACCAATTGAAAAGAGCATGGTTGTAATCGATTCGGGATCTGCAAAAACAACTAAAAATGGGGATGCTTTAATTAATATTGTTTTGGGTACCAATCAGATCAGAAGTTTTGGAAAATTAAATTTTGAAATAAAATTTCAAGATGATCGTGGCAAGGCTATTGCTCAAAATACTTCATTAGATGTACACAGTTCTGATATTCAACTCGGAATAAAAACTCCAAAGTGGTCCTATGAAGCTGGTAAAACTATTGAACCACAGGTAATTGCCTTAAATATTGATGAAAAATCAGTGTCAGATAAAAAAGTAAAATTAAATTTAGTATATAGGCAGTTTAAAACGGTACGAATGCGCAGTAGTGGCAATTATTATAATTATGTTACTCGTACAAAAGATGAAATTATTGATAGTTGTGAATTTGAGAGTGAAAGTGAACCAAGCGGTTGTTCTCTTAAAACTAAAGCTTCCGGAATGTATTATATAACTGCAGAAACTAAAGATTCGAAATCAAGATTGATTTCTACTTCAATGTCGGTTTATGTAACAGGTTCAAACTATGTTGGTTGGTTTAAAGAAAATACAGATTCAATCGATCTAATACCAGATAAGAACGAATATATCATGGGTGAAACTGCCAAATTACTGGTTAAGAATCCATTTTCAGAGGTGGATGCCTTGGTGACTTATGAACGTTTTGGAATTTTGAAAAGCTTTAGAAAGAAGCTTGTTGGTGGTGCTTCAATTATTGAAATTCCACTGGATGAATCAGTTTATTCTCCCGGTTTTAATGTTGCTGTTCAAATAATTCGTGGTAGAACCTCAGATAAAATTGAAGGGGCCGTTGATCTTGGGAAACCTGCTTTTAAGAGTGGGACTGTTCGTTTGAATGTCATTGATCCAGATACTAAGTTAACCCTGGATGTAAAATCTAAAAGGGAAGAAATTGAACCTGGTGAGGAAGCTTTAATTGAATTAAAGATTACTTCTAAGACGATACATGAATCTGAGTTAATGGTTGCAGTTGTGGATGATAAAATTTTACAACTTGCTGGTGATTATACTGATCATTATGATCTTCATTCTAAAGTTTATAAGATGCCTTTTAATGATGTCGAAACTTCACAGTTGCTGAAGCATTTAATTGGTCGTAGACACTTTGGGCGAAAAGGTGCGCCAGCTGGTGGAGATGGAGGTGATTCTGTTAGAAAGAATTTTTTACCAGTTGCGTATTTTAATCCTGCAATATTGGTTGGAACTTCTGGACAAACATCAATCAAATTCAAAGTACCAGATAATCTTACGACCTGGACAGTTCTCGTAGTTGCGGTTGATCAATCTCATCGATTTGGTTTTGGGAGAGGAAGTTTCAGAGTTGCGAAGAAATTTATGATTGAGTCTGCACTCCCTTCATTTTTAACTGAGGGAGATCGCTTTACTGGACGTTTTGTTGCATTCAATAAAACTGGAAAAACTGCAGATGTTACTGGTGAATTAAAAATAAGTGGAGCATCTTTAGAGGGGCAAGCAAAAAAAAGTATTCAAGTTAATAATGATAATAAGACCTATTTTGAATGGCCACTTACAGTTACGAGTGGAAGTAAGGTCATTGATTTAACGGCGCTTGGGGAAGCCAATGGATACAAAGATGCAATAAAAATAATGTTGCCTGTTTTGCCATATCTTTCTTATGAAACATTTGCCACATCAGGGTCAACAACTAATGCATCTGCAAAAATACCATTAGAAATTCCAAAGGAAGTAAGAAATGAACTAAGTTCCTTGTCGGTTTTAGTAAGCCCTACATTAATTGCTCAATTGGATGATGTTTTTAGATATGTTTTTAGTTATCCGTACAGTTGTTGGGAGCAAACGCTTACTAGAATCCTGGCCTATAATAGTTATCGAGAACTTGAATCATATATGTCACTGTCTCCTGGTGAAATTGGAGGTGATATAAATAAAAAAATAAGTGAACTTCTTGCACTTATGCCAAAATTTCAAGCACCAAATGGTGGAATGAGTTATTGGCTTGCTAACGATAGGACAGTCGATCCCTATTTATCCGTATATACTGCGCTTGGACTCATTTGGCTTAATAGAAGTAATATTGATATTCCGAAAGACACCTCACAAAAGCTTTTTAATTACGTTAAAGCATTTGTGAGGGGAAATTTTAAGACATATTACGGTTATGAAGTTGAGGCAACCGTAAAGGCCATGGCCGTATATGTGACGACTATTTTGGGTGAAAAAGATATTGCATCTGTAAACAAGATTTACGGTGATAAAGACCGTATGTCACTTTTTGGACAAGCTTTTTTGCTTATGGCCGCTGATAAGCATACGGAAACAAAACAAATTGCAGAAGCTATAAAAAAGAAGATATTAGGCCAATCAAATAGCACATCCAATGGCCTTACCTTTACGGAAAAATTGGATGGTGCCTATAATACAATTCTTTCAAGTTCTGCGCGAACAGATTGTACAATTTTAAGTGCGTTTATGGAGACAGACTCTAGTAATACACTAATACAGCCGCTAGTAAATACTATCATGACCGCAAAGAAGTCTGGTCGTTGGAATAATACTCAAGAAAACTTGTTTTGTATGAATGGACTTATTCAATACGCAAGAGTTTATGAAAAAGATAAACCTGACTTTCAGACTGAAATTTTTGCTTTTGGAAAAAAAATAGATATGGCCAAATTTAAAGGGTTTAAAGAAAAACCTGTGGAAAAAAAATATACGTTACCTTTATCTGTAATTGGAACAACTTCTTCAGTTGAACTGGCAAGAAAGGGCGTTGGACGTATGTATTATACTGCTAGACTACGCATAGCTTATGAAAAAGTCAGAACTGATCCAGTCAATGCGGGTATGCAAGTCGAAAGAAGCTACCATGTAAAAGACTCAAAAGGTAAATGGATAAAGAAAGTTGGTGAAATTAAGATCAAACGCGGTGATCTCGTTAGAATTGATCTTTTGGTGAAGGTTCCAGCTCTTCGTTATCAAGTTGCGCTAGTGGATAGCCTTCCTGCCGGACTTGAGCCACTGAATACAGAACTGGCAGGTACCTCTAAAAGTGATGCCGATATACAAAAGAAATCCAGTAGATCAGCTAGTATGCATGAAGATATGGGGGATGGCGAAGATGATTATTTTGAAGATGATTGGTGGTATTTTTTCTGGGATGGTGGCTTTTATCACAAAGAGATGAGGCTTACAGGACTTCAGACTTTTGCCAGACATCTTGTTGCTAAACAATACAATATTTCATATGTGGCCCAAGCTGTTGCTACTGGTGAATTTTCTGCAGGACCGGCCCTTGTAGAAGAAATGTATTCTCCTGAAGTTTATGGAAAATCAACACCAGCTAAGTTTATAATAGGAGATTAAAACTGAAGTTTTATTCTAAAGGATTTGGATTTATTTGCATTGCAGTTTTAGTGTCATATTTTATATGGCTCTGTTACAGCTATAGCATGTTGGGTGCTTCTAATATAAAAACCAGCCTTCATATTTTTGATCGTAATAATCAGACGATGGCTTTGGCCTTAACGACCAGTGGAGATCGTTCTATTTTTTTACCACTTTCGGAAATACCAGATACGGTAAAATGGGCATTCATCATTTCTGAGGATAAAAGATTTTATAATCATAGTGGAGTAGATCTTCTTTCGTTTTTTAGAGCTTTATTCGATGGAGTTATCGGATTTCGTAACCCAAGGGGGGCAAGTACTATACCGATGCAATATTCAAGAATATTATGGCCACAGCTTTCGAATCTTTTTTTGAAACCGCTACAATTTGTAAAAGCCATTTCACTTACCCAAAAATTATCAAAAGGTACTCTTTTAGAAGGTTATTTAAATCTTATTCCATTTGCCAGGCAAGCTGCAGGTGTGGAAGCAGGGGCCAAACTTTATTTTGGTAAATCGGTAAGAGAGCTTTCTTTGGCCCAAGCCGCTATGCTTGCTGTAATTCCAAGAAATCCTAAAGCATATACTGTAGCATCTAATCCTGAATCAATTGTAAAAAGAAATAATCTTATAAATAAAATGTCTAAGCTTGGGCTTTGGGATAATTTATCAATTGCTCAAGCACTTGATGAACCCCTTAGGTTTGAAAGTGTTCGCGATGAAGTTTCTAGTTGGCATATGATAAGAAATATCTTGGATAACAAGCATAGTTTAATAAAAACTGGAAATATAAAAACTACTGTTGATCTTAGCTTGCAAAGATTCGCCGAGAAACTTCTTTTTGAAGAAACCAGAAGAAATTCTTACAAGGGAGATACTGGCGCTATCTTAGTTGTTGATAATAACGATGGTGGCATTTTGGCTTATGTTGGAAGTCCTGATTTTTTCAATCCTAAACATGGTATGGTGGATAATATCACTGCTCTTAGGTCACCTGGCTCAGCTTTAAAACCTTTTATCTACGCACTTGCACTAGAGAGAGGATATGGTTTGTCTTCAGTTTTACCTGATCTTCCAATATCTTTCAAAGTGGCTCGAGGTGTTTTTTCTCCAAGGAATTATAGTGAATCATTTTCTGGCCATAAACAGATTCGTTATGCTTTGGCCAATTCACAGAACATACCTGCACTATATCTAACTTCACTTCTCGGTGAGGCATTGGTCCTTGAAAAATTGCATACGCTTGGTTTTTCTCACTTAACCAAAAGCGAAGATTATTATGGTGTTGGTCTTTCTCTGGGAAATGGGGAAGTGACTTTGCACGAATTAGTCCGAGCCTATGCAATACTTGCCAGACTTGGGATGAGTATTGATTTAAAATATCTAGCGGATCAACCTGTCGCAAAACCCACTCGCATTTTTTCAGAAGAAATTGCCTATTTAATTTCAGATGCGCTTAGTGATCCTATTGCTAGATCAGAGGAGTTTGGACGTGGTGGTTCACTTGAGTTTGATTTTAAAGTTGCTGCTAAAACAGGTACCTCCAGTCAATATCGTGATCATTGGGCAGTCGGTTATACAACACACTTTACCGTGGGAGTATGGCGGGGAAATTCGGATGGCCATCCTATAGCTTCCAAAATACCTGCGGCTAAAAACGCTGGGGATATCATGCATGATATGATGGTCAAGCTTTATGAATCAAAGAAGAATAGTTGGTTTAAAAGACCTTCAGATATTGTGTCCAAAAGAGTTTGTAGTTTGAGTGGTGAACTTCCTGAACATGATTGTGAGGCCACTCGTCACGAACTATTTATTACCAGTAATCAACCTAAGAAAAAATGTTCTTGGCATAAATCGATGGTCGTTGCTAATTGTGATGGGGAAACTAAAAAACTTTCTTATGTAGATCTTCCTTCGACTTTTTCAGAATGGGCCGAGACTGCTAATTTACCAACTCGCAAACGTCAACTATTAAATATTTGTGGAATTGTTAAAGCAAATAAATCTGACCGTAGAGAGAGTCCTTTTATTTCAGAACCTCATGAAGGATCGATATATGCTTTTGATACAAATATTCCAATTTCTCATCAACAGTTAAGAATTGTTCTTGATAATACAATTGGTACTGATCTTTCTCTTTATGTAAATGATCATCGCTATATGAGTGTCGGAGGCAAGCGAGATGTGTTTTGGCCTATGAGTCGTGGAAAACATAAACTTGAACTTAAGGATAAAGATGGAAAAACTAATGACTTGGTTAGTTTTCGCGTTTATTAATAGTTTGTTGGTTATACCAAATGCATTTTCCTGTAATAAGGTTTGCACATACTCTACTTGGAAGTGGCATGTACAAGGTAAACGCACAGATGAACATAAAAATATAACAAAACAATGTAATGAACTTACGATTGAAGAAAAAGATCCAAACTCAAATTGTACGGTTTGCCAGGAGGATCAAAAAACAATCACAATAAAAGGACTCCCTCGTTTTAAAATATGTAAATTTTATGAAAAAATAATTATCAAAGCACTTAAAAATGTAATCAAGAAAGGATTTCCAATTAACACTATTATCGGTTACAGAGTGGGGAAATCCAAAGGTGGTATTGATGAATATGGGTATCGTAAGGAATTTAGTTTTCACTCTTTTGGTACTGCGATTGATATAAATCCCGAATTAAATGGTTTATATTATAATTGTGATATTCCAAATCCAAAATGCAAGTTAATAATGGGAGGGGCTTGGGATCCTCAAAGACCTGGTACCATTACGGAAGAAGGTATAGTTTATAGAGAACTGACTTCAATTGGATTTAAATGGGGTGGATCAATTGCTGGCAAACAAAAGGATTTTATGCACTTTTCCTTGGTGGGGTATTAAATTAATTTATTTTGTATGAAGTACGCGGTTCTTAATGGCGAGCCAACATATTAATCGCTGATAGTCGCAAATAAGAACCGCGTATCTAAAAAGACTCGTCATTTTAAACACATTTTAGTAGGATTAAGGCATATTTTTTTAGCCAAAGGATCTTACGATGAAAGAATTAAACTGGAGAGTTCTCCTACTTGGAATTGTTTTGTGCGCACTGGCCGCTGCGGCTACACCTTATGTCACCTTAAAACTTGGACAAAGTGTAGATTTAACGTTGGGTGGAATGTTTTTAGCTGCATTTCTTCTTGGGAAACGCTATCACGGACGTGACCTGGCCATTCAATTAAATATTATCCAGGCCATGATTGGTTTAGTCTCTGGTATTGCCTTTATGGTGGTTATTCTGGCAGCCTTTTATTACATTCAAACTGTTTTCGGTCGTGATATTGGTTTTAATCCAACTTTTTGGCAAATGTTTATATGGTTGTTTGTTTCCGCGAATCTCGGAATATTCATGGGGATTCTTCCAAGACAGGCCATTTTAAAAGACCGTACTCTCCCATGGCCTGGAAGCAAGGCAACTTTGAGTATTGCTCAAACGCTCACCGATCCCAAGGCCACCGAAACTACTAAACTACGAAGAGATGTGCTTACCATCACTACTGCAGTAGCGGGTTTTCTCACTTTTTTACGGGACTCTTTGGGGGTTATTACACCTATAGTT
>Ga0208958_1002358_pt1 | contig 16439 bp, 24 predicted proteins | sample RifOxyB1_FD_184032 | JGI IMG/M metagenome (GOLD analysis project Ga0208958, IMG submission 184032) | Soil microbial communities from Rifle, Colorado - Rifle Oxygen_injection B1 (SPAdes) | ecosystem: Environmental > Terrestrial > Deep subsurface > Rock core/Sediment | place: Rifle, Colorado... | reverse complement strand
ATATTTGCGCCCTTTCAAATTTTTCACCTTTTTTCATAACAATATAAAAGTGGAACTAGTATTTAATAGTTCGCAAAATCATAACTGGATTAGTATATTATACTTAAATTGGAAGAAGAGTCTCGAAAAAATGGAAGAGAGGCTGATAGATATTATGTTGGTACTTCTGGGAAAAGAGGATTATTATTAGCAAAAAATCAAAGTTATTTTAATGCTAGTTGTATATTAAGAGAAGAGGGGAGTTCCTTGAAAGAAGTTTATTCTGAGTTAAAAGCAAAATGGAAAGAGGCTTGTGAGGCAAAAAGTAGGTATTATTTGAATCCAGAATTATCAAGCTTGAGAGAGGCTGAGGGCTCTGGATTTTTTTCAGCTATGGTTGAATTAGAACGGATTAATCCTGAATTGAAAAGGTCTTGATTTTTTGTAAATAGATTTTTTTAACCCTTTCTTTGCAGTAAGAAGAGTTAATTAACTCTTTAATTAATGGTTCTGGGGTGGTATATTCCCTTGGGATAATTACATAGGATTTGTTGTTTTCAGTCTTTAAAGGGTATTTAGGCCAAGTTTTCTTGAATGCCCCTAAGGCTAGTTTATTTGTAGTTGGGGGGCCGTAATGTTTGATTGTTTTTGAAAGTTCTTCTTTTGGGAATTTGAAATAGAATATTGCTTGGTTATTCCAGTGCCAATTGGCTTCTATTAATTTGAAATCATTCTTTTGGAGTTTAGCTTTTATGTATTCAAAGCATTTCAGTAACTTTGAACCGACAATATCTTTTTTTCCTTCCAAAGGTTTGATGTCTATAACTATTAAATGGTCTTTATTCTCTTTGATTATTTTGTCTAATGAAAAATCTTCTTTTAAGAAAAATTCTTTATTGGGTCTCTTGAGATATTCTTTTGCTTTGTTTATGAATAGATTAAATTTTTCGTTTGAAACAACAGCTGTGACATTTCTTGAAGCTTGAACTGGGTCTATTAATATTATTGGAGAAACCATTTTTGCTTCGTTTAGTTTAACATGGCCCTTATGGTAATTTTTGAGGTCAATAATTGTTGGAGTTTTCCAGTTAGTGGCATTTTTAATTAAGTTGTTAAATCCTTTATAGTGGATTGTTAAAACTTCCATTGCATAACCTGAAAATCCTTGGATGTATGATTCTGCGCCATAAAATCCGTTTGCTTTAGCGAAAGCTTTTGCGAGTAGAATATCGTCTCTATATTTTTTGTTCTCTAAAACAAATTTTGTATGAAAAGGTGAGATGTCTGTAATGTTTTCTGCTTTGTCCGGATTTGTTATATCCATTATTGGGATTATTTCTACAATATATTTTCCTTTTTGGATATGAAAATAATCTCTGCTACCATGGACTTCTGTTGCATTCTTTAAACTTTTTTTTAGTATTTTTGAAATATCTTTCTCGTGATAGACTTTAGAATCAAATTTTACGTAAATATCAATATCATGATTGTTTTTTAGAAAAGTGTTTTTTGCTGAAGAACCTCCGAGAATAACTTTTGTATTTGGGATATTAATCTGTGATGAAATTTCTTTAATAATTATTTTAATTTCTTTTTGTTCGATATTTGAAGGTTGGATTAACTTTAATATTTCTTTCATTTGTTCTTAGGAGTATTTGTTTAATTAAAAGGTTTGTGGAAAGTTATTTAAATTGAATTTCTATTGGTAGTATATGCTCAATGGTTATAATCAAAGATTTTTACATACGAAAAGTTCAGATATGTTTCAGATGTATTTTCTTTTAATGTTTAGGGCTTTAGGATTTTCAATGATTGGTATCTTTTTACCGTTGTTTTTGTATGTGGAAAAAGGTTATGCTTTTGATCAGGTGGTTTGGTTTTATACAATTATGAGTTTAGCTTTTATTGTTTCATGTTTAATGGCTTTGAAAATTGTTTCTAAGTTTGGGATTAAACATTCGATAATTCTTAGTTATTTTATTCTGATTCCTAGTTTCATAATGTTATTTTTTATTGATTCTATGAATAATTATTACTGGCTTATTGGTTTTTTCCAGGGTTTAAGTTTTGGGCTCTTTTGGATTGCATTTCATGTTGATGCTGCTTTGCATATAAAACGTAAATCTTCTGGGAAGGCTTCGGGGTTGATTAGTTTTTCAAGTGTTATTGGTGCCGTTATTGGGCCTATATTTGGTGCTTTTGTAATTTATTTTTGGGGTTTTAATCTGTTGTTTATTATTGCTTTATGTTTGTTTATTGTTTCATTTTTGCCTTTATTCTTATCTAATGATGTGTATATAAAAACCGATTTTCATTTTAAGCAGATGTTTAATAGGGAACATTATAAATATTTTTTTGGCTATTTTGCTCAAGGTGTCAGATATACTGTCTCTGGAATCTTTTGGCCCATATTTGCATTTTTGATACTTCAGAGTTATGTATCTTTAGGTTTTTTGACTACATTAGGGACTTTGATAGTAGGGATTTTTGGTTATTATATCGGAAAAAAATCAGATCATTTTAGGAAGGGTAAATTGATTAAAATGTTTGCAATGATAAATGGTGTTTTTTCGGTGGTTAGAATTTTTGCTTGGAGTGTTTTAAGCGTTTTCGGTTTTGGGTTGGCTGAGCATATTACTAGTGCAGGTGTTGATGTTCCTTTGTTAGCAAAAACTTATTCGCGTGCAAAAAGAGAAGAAATTGCTGGGTTTGTTTTCTTTAGAGAATTTATGTTGAGAATGGGGGAGTTATTTGCGTTAATAATTGTGTTGTTTATTGGATTGAAATGGTCATTAGTTTTAGGTGGTTTTAGTAATTTGTTGTTTTTATTGTTTTAATCTTTTTTAATTTTAGCAACAAAGAAGCCTTCTGTATCGTTATCTTGGGGCCATAATTTTAAACATTTTTTAACTTCAGACGAATAGGTTTCACCTTCAAATTCTTCTGCTATTGAGCCGCGTTTTAAGTCTAATGAGAATTTTTCGAGTTTGGCATTATCATATCTTTTTAGTAAATAGTCTACAACAGCTTCATCTTCATGAGGCTCCAAGGTACAAGTTGAATAAACTAATGTTCCGCCTTCCTCTAAAATTTCGAATGCGTTCATGATTAATTTTTTTTGTAATGAGGACATATGTTTTATTGTTTGTGGGTTCCACATCTTTATTGTTTTGTAGGATTTTCTGATTGTACCGATGCCTGAACAGGGTGCGTCCAAAAGAATTTTGTTAAATTTGTTTTTGAACCAGTGACCTTCCATTCTTGTAATGACTGTATTTGTTACTCCGCATCTTTGGAGGTTTAATGTTAATGGTTTTAGTCGGTCAATTTTGTTGTCGTTTGCTATAATCAAACCTTTGTTATCCATCATTGCTGCCATTTGAGTTGTTTTTGAACCTGGAGAAGCACAATTGTCCAGGACCATATCTCCTGGTTTTGGGTTTAATACTAGAGGAGGGATCATTGAGGCTGCGCCTTGAAGATAAATATAACCCAAGTAATGTTCTTTTGTATTACCCACGGATAATTTGTTTATGAAGAAACCTTCTTTGCACCAAGGTATTGCTTTGAGGTCGAATCTGGATTTTATTTCGTTAACTGAAGTCTTTAATGTGTTTACTCTGATTGTTTTTCTTAGTGGTTTTAATGAAGATTCTGTGAATTTGTCTATATCCGTTAATTCAGAATATCTTTTGAGAAATGCTTCTTTCCAATCAGCCATGAAATTGGGTTTATTTTATGGTTAATATATTTGTTGGAAAAGTTTTTAAGGATTGTAGAATTTTTTTATTCTATGCACCAGTAGTCTAGGGGTATGATTAGAGCTTCCCAAGCTTTCGGCCCGGGTTCAAATCCCGGCTGGTGCATTCAAAAGTTATTTAAATGTTAGATTTTTTGAGTGTCTTAGAAGCGCGAGTAGTTTAGTGGTTAACTTTAATGTCCATGGATAATTTGACCTTGCCAAGGTTGAGACCCGAGTTCGAATCTCGGCTCGCGCATTCTTAACTTTTACTATTGTGGTTATAATTGATTAAAGAGTTGAATTTTTAACCAATTCTCTCCATACCTCATTTACGTTAGAAAAATCCTCTAATTTCAGTCCTTTAGAATATTTTTTTGGATTTAATGATTGTCTTGGTGTTAAAGCCATTCCTGAATGAGTTACTCTAATAACTCCTTCATATAACAGATCTTTATCATAAACTATAATCTTATCTTTAAAATTATTATTTTCAATAAAATCTATAAGATCTTCAACACTAAGATTTGCTTGTTCTAAATGAAAAATATCCACATTTAAGATTGTTTGTTTTATTTCTAAAAACTTTTTATTTGAAAATAGTCTCTTAATTAATTTTTTTAGATCTAACCTGGAAACAGAGTTCTTACCATAGTTCTCAGTTTCTAAATACGGAGAAAATAGAATAGTTTTAAAGGGTATTATCTCTGTAATTGACATAAGATCTTCAATGTCCTCAATATTTTGACTATGAATTGTATGAAGGGCATTAATCTTATGATAGTTATAATCATAATATAGTCTCTGTATATCTCTTTTAAGCTTTTCAAAATTACTACCCTTTCTTATCTTATTATAGGTCTTCTTTCCACCATCAAAACTAATATCGATATAATCAATGTTCTCTAATAATTCTGGACCAATCTTATCTAAATTTTTTCCATTTGTTATTATACTAATAGTTCTTCCTAGTGATTTAACATTCTTTGCAAATTCTAATAGTAAGTTAATTGATTTTTCATTAACTAATGGTTCTTTACCGACTATTGCCACATGTTCAAATTTTGAGTTTAGAACTTTTTGGATTATAGACCTCTCTATGTAAATAAAAGGATCTTTTAACTGCAAATAACAATGTGGACAATTTAGGTTGCAAATATTATTTACAGTTAATGTTATTAGTCTTAGTCTCTTTACTTTTCCTTCTTCTTTTACCATGTCCTTTAATATCCAAAATTGATGTTCCTGCTATTGCTCCAGCCATGTAATAATTTACCATTAAACAAAATATAAATCTTACTCATTATTTTCTTTAAAATTGTGGAAATATTTATATATTAGTCTACAATTATTATTGATATGGCTGTAATATCCACAAAGCGAGGAGAAAGAATAAAACTAGATCTTTATGACAAGAAGATAATGTTCTATCTTAGTCAAAACTCGCGCATTCCTTTGACTAACTTGGCTAAGGAATTAAAACTTTCACCCCAAAGAGTTAAATATAAAGTTGAAAGGTTAAAAAAAGAGATTCTTAGTCCAGCCATGTTTCTTAATTTCCCCCTATTAGAAATCTCTTCATATATGATTTTTATTCCTAAGCTTAACGAAGAGGAAATAGAAAACCTCTTTTATAATGAATCGATTTATTTTATTTTGCAATCTATTGGTGAATTTCAATGGGTATTAAATTTGATTACTGAGGACATTGAAACTTTTTGTAAAAAAAATCTGGGGAATACTCATTTTTTAATTAAGCCAATTATTCATGTTTATGCTGATAATTATAATCCCTTCCATTTAGATATTAAGCCTCTATCAGAGAAGAAGGATATAAAGATTAGACTAGATGAGAAAGATTATTCTATTCTAAAAGAACTTTCTAGAGATCCAACTTTATCACTATTAGACCTACAGAAAAAAACAAATATTGATAGACAAACTATAAAACAGAGAATGAAGAAAATTGAAGCTTCTAATATTATACAGAAGTTTAGGTATAGTATAAACTTATTTAAGATAGGGTTTATTACTTATTTATTGGATATTGAAACTAAGCCTTTGATGAAGGAAAAGGTTTTGAGGGCCATAAAACAAAATCATTATTCCGGATTTGTATTTGAAAATTTGATTGGTTTTTCTATGCACTTTTTACCCAAAGATCAAGAAGAATTATTTGAGTTTATCAAAAGTCTTGAAAAAGTAGACCCACAAATAAAGATAACTATTCTGCAAAATACTGAAAAGTTTAAAGTGGATCTTGTCCCTAAAAATATAGAAAGAATTTTTGAAAAAAGAAGTACAAAGCTCTAATATTCTTCAGCTTCGGATTTTGTTTAAGAATTTTCTCTTTAGTTTTCTTGTAAACTTATTTAGTTTATTTCGAGAAAAATCTTTTTTTCCGAAAAGCATATAAATCTCGTCGCTATCTACTATTTAAAGTTAGGTAATACCAAGATTGTTGGCGCTTCTAAATGGAGCTATGATACACGGCTCGCGCACCATATTTTAACTCTTTATCCCTACCAAATATGTCTTACATAGTGGTTTATATTTCTTGATTTAAATGGAGGGAAGATGGCTGAAAATGATATATACAATAACAAAAGAAGATATGAATCTTTTGTAGAAAATATTGAATCTTTAATCAAGAAACCTATTCAAGGTTCAAAAGGAGTCTATTATTGTAAAAACTCTAAAAATCTTAAGTATTTCTATAAACTTGTTAAACATTTTGAAGCGAAGGATTTAAGCTTTGTAAGAAGGGTAAGAGTTTTTCAATGTTTAAAATGTATTGTTCATGCAATTGAAAAAGATCTTGTTGATTGCGATAGAGAAGATCTAAATTTGATAGTTGCATTTATGCATCAAAAAAATAAATCTCCAACTAGTAAAAGATCTTTTATTAGGGATATTAAAGCAGTTTGGAGAGTTTTATTTCCTGAATTAGATGAAAGAGGAAGGATTGATGAAACATTAACTCCTTATGCAGTTAGACATCTTTCTGCCAGAGTTGATAAAAGTAAAGAAAAAATGCGAAATGAAAAATATACTATTGAAGAATTTGAAAAAATAATTCAGCATTTTGACAACGATCCAAAAATGCAAGCTTTCCTTACATCAGTTCATGAAACTTACACTAGACCACAGGAATTACTTTATTTAAAACTTAGAAATTTTGAGTTTTTTGATAATTATGGTTTAGCTTATGTTTGTGAACATGGTAAAGAAGGAACTAAAGTTATTCAATTTGAAAATTTATCTTACCCATATATTTTGAAATGGTATAAAGCTCATCCATTGAAAAAAAATCCAGATTCATTTTTCTTTCTTGTTGAAGCAAATAATGGAAAATATAAACAATTAACCCCTGATGCAATAAATCATAAATTAAGAACTGCATGTAGGGAATTGAACATTGACAAAAAAGTTACTTGTTATTCTTTGAAGAGAATGGGAATTACTATTGATCGAATGAATGGAGTTCCAGATAAAATTATTATTGCAAAAGCCGGTTGGGCTAATGGTAAACAATTAGCAACTTATGATTTGGGAACAAGAAATGAAGCTTTAAGGCGTTCATTAATTCAAAAGGGTTTAGTTCAACCAAAAGATGAAAATGAGAAAAAATTTTTACCTCAACAAAAAGTTTGTTCTTTTTGTCATCAAGTGAATGGATATACTGAAGAGTTATGTAATGGGTGCCATAGACCTTTAGACAGAGAAAAAATACAAAAAATTACAAATGAACAGGAATTATTAGCTCAAAATGCATTGATTCAAAGATTGGCTCAATTAGAAATTGAAATTAAAAATTTGAAGAAGAGCTAATTTTTTTATTTTATATTTCCTTTCAACCAAAGCAAATTCGGCGGAACTTTGCCTTTTGCCCTTTCTCTTTGAAGATAATCCATTAATTCATCCCAATACAAAAATGGAATTAATTCATAATGAAAATCTCCCTTTTTATTTCTAAGATCTGGAAATTGAAGTAAGAATTCTTTTTTGAAACGAATGATTGTCCAAGCCTGAGAAGCATTATGATAAGAAACCTTTCCCAGAATAATTTCTTTCTCCTTGAAGGCTTGTATATATCGCATGAGGCATTCCTTTCACCTCAAAGTAGATATTCAAATATCTAAATATAAATACTCTTATCGTGAAGTTTTACGTTATAGCAACATTTATATAGAAAATGCTAATTTCTGGAAACAATTAAGATGAAAAATATCAAATTAGATGTCAAAGATAAGAAAATCCTATACGAATTGATGGAAAACGCCAGATTCTCATACTGCACTATTGGAAAGAATATTCAGCTATCAAGAGAGATGACTGCACATAAGATAAAAAGAATGCAAAAACTAGGAGTTTTGAAAGGTTTTACGGCACATATTTTCAAGCCTCTTGTTGGAATGAATACTCAATATGAGCTATTTATCAATCTGCAATCTCCAAAGAATGAAAAGGATAATATTATTGAAGAATTGGTTTCTCATCCAGATACTTTAATGGTAGCTGAGACCGAAGGGTGGTTTAATCTTCACATTATATTTTGTGCTAAGGATAGATTTCATTCTTGGGAAGTATTTGAGTTCATCAGGCAGATATGCAAGTTAGACAATAACTTTGAGTTCACTATAACTGCTAAAAATAGGTTTGCTTCAAGATTATTCTTTTTAGAAAATTTAGATTATAAGTCGCCCAAGAAGAACTACAAAGATGCTTTTCAAGATATTTTCTTAAAACATAGATTAATGAAAGAAGAATCCGTTGAGTTGAATGAAACTGATTATAAGATTTTGAATGCTTTAAGAGAAGATTCAAGAATTCCTCTGAAAGTTTTGGGAAAGAAATTAGGCTCTGCTTCAAATTCTATAAAGTTTAGAATTATAAGGATGATCAAAGAAGGAGTATTATATTCTTTCACACCAGTAATTGATTTTAAAAAATTAGGATTTGATGAATATTTTTTACTTTTACGGCTTAATGGAGATTCTAATCAAAAAGCTAAAATTGTTAACTTTATTTCTAAGAATAAAAAAACTTACTTAGCTAATTCAATTATCGGCAAATGGGATCATAAATTTATTTTGTTTTCTAAGAGTAAAGATCAAATCTTGGATTTTATTTCTGAAATTTTGGAAGAATTTCCTGATTCTATTGCAAGGTATGATTTGCTTTGGATGACTAAGATTCATAAATTAGTTAGTTATCCTGAACTTGGGGATTCTTAGGAATAGAAACTATTAAAATGAAAAAATGAACCTTTATAAACCGGAACCAAACTGAAAATGATATGATAGACTTTACTGAAACTCAAGTTAGAAATATTGAAATTTTATTTAGAGAAAGAAATTATTCTTTTAGAGAGAGAAATATTGGATGTAGAAATTTTGGTTATTATTTTTTACCGTCGGAAATTAATCCAGAACTATCAGATTTTATATTAAGAATTACAAATCAAGAATCTAAATTATATGTAATTGGGGTTTCTGAATCAGTACCTTTTGCAATAAGAGATTATTTTGCTTTAGCAGAATATATAGAATTTATTGAATTAGATTTAGGCTTAGAAGGAAGAGTTAGACAAGCTGAAGAAATAGTTTTAGGAATAGTTGAACCTGAATTGAAGAGAGATTATATAACAAAAAAATTAGGGCTCTATAAAAGAGAATTAGATTTAGATAGATCAAAACCTGAAGAATATTGCCTAGGTGATGAAGGTAGAAGAGAATTTTTACGTGCTATTGATTATTTAGATGAACAATTAGCTATTTCTAGAAGAAGAATTACATAAATTCTACAAATCTTTTTTTCATATTAATTCTATTTTCAGCTTTTTGAAAATTTTCAATAAAAGTATTTTTATTTCTCATACGATAAATTACTTCTCTGCATTCTAAAGCACATTCGTAAAATTGAGATTTTTGTATTCGAAGTAAATATCTTAATTTTTCAAGAAATTCAAACTGGTTTTCAAAAGATAGATTTGGAAACTCTTGTATTATTGATGACTCCTTAAATCTCTGATTTAATAATAAATAGTCCACAAAAATTATTAAAGACATATAAAATGCTGATGCATGAAAGAAATTTTTCCCTTTTTCTCCAGTTTCAAAATACTTTTGAATCATAGGAAGATATTCAGTTTCATGTCGAACTTTAACTAACATTGGTGCAGATATATATTCGATAAATGTTGTGACATGCTCATTATCATCAAATGCATCTTCTAAATTTCTATCAACAATAGCTCCATGCTCTAATTCATGAACTAAAGAACTAACTAAATGGTAATATAATTCTTTGAATCGTTTATTCCTTTCTTTTTTGGCTTTAATAATAGGAAATAACCAATAGGGGGCATTTATTCTAAATATAGCCTCAGGATGAATATTTGTACTTCTATCATATAAATTAAACATAATAAATACTTTTGAGTGTAATTTAATATTTCCAGAAGAGAATTTTTGAACATAATTATTAGTATCTTTAGCAATATTAGTTAAAATTTTATGAATTAATTCTAGATTTTCAAAATAAAAATCTAAATTCTCTTTTGAAGCATTTTCTTTACAAAAATAGTATACAAAATCAAAATTGTTTAATTCATGATTAAATAAAGAGTTATTAGAAACAACAAACCATTTTCCCAAGCCCTCTGCTTTAGCAAAACTAAATTTAGAAAAATATTCTAAAAATATCCCTTGTAGCATTTGAATTTTCACATTAGAGATTATTAAAGAAATCCTTTCATGAATCAATTCGTCAGTAAGTTCTTTACAAATCATCAAAATTTATTCAGTTATTCTTTTTAATAAAACTTTCCTAAGCCTTGTCAACCCAACCTAACTCGTGAAACTGATCACCTTCCTTATTCAAAAATGTAATAGCTTTTTCCATAAACTCTTTCATAGAACTACAGGAAGAATAAATTCCCCTCAGATGTTCACATCTTTCTTTGTGATTAGGAAAAGCTTTCTCTTCAATACAAGTAAATTTATTTATTTCAGGTAAATTCATAAGTATAACATTCAAGATTTCTGATAAATCCCCCAGCAAGAAAAGTAGGTAAAATCATTAAAGAACATTTAACAGCAATAGAAGTATTTATCTTAAAGAATAAAATAAAATCAATTATTCCGAATATAACTGCATACATAGACTGCTTGAAAGTCAATCCAAAAATAATTTTTTCTTGATATTCTAATTGTGAAGGTATTTCATAAGCCATTTTACACCTTGCTTCCAAGTGTTTTTATCCAACCAAAAACTTTCCAACCAAGTACAACACCGACAGCACCCATAATCAAACCATAAAATAAGAAATAAATCAATAAAATATCCACTAACAAGAAACTGGAAATCATAACAAAGATTTTTCCATCTGTAAACAAACTAGTTTCTAATAGCATAGAACCAAACAACAAAATTATCGATGCAATGAATGACATAAAAATATTGATTCCTAAAAAATACAATAATGACTTACCCATTCCTTTCAAGGGTTCAATAAAATAAAAAAATATTGCAATAGGAAATAATGCTACACCAAAACTTAAAATTAAATATCTAATAGAAAGAATAATTATAGTTACTAAAAGAACAATTAAATACGATGAACCAAACATAATTTGACTTGCAATATCCCCAAAATGATCGATCGAAAAAATAAAGAAATCCGAATCAATCAAATTATAAACAGAAGTTGTTAATGCACTATTTATATCTAAAATTAATACATAAATAAAATAAGAAGCCTGAACCAAAAAAATCATAATCAAAATATTTTTTAAACTTTCTTTGGCTGATTCACGCTTTGCAACATCATAGCCAGAAATCATAAAAGTAATCCCTGAATAAACCAGCAATAATCCATAAAACATAGAAAGAATATACACAACAATCGCCCAAATTTCATCATACACAGAAGCATCCACAGGCTCTGTTAAAAGACTTTGAACAAATCCCAAAAGCCATTCTAAAGGTGTATTAATCAGATCTAAAATATAATTAAAAAACGCTTCAGGTAAACAATTTCCTAGATTAGTAATACTACAACTATCTGCAAGAGCAATAGGCATTAAGAGAAACAAAAATAAGAAAATAAAATATTTCATATTATTCGCCTCCAGATAAATAAACCAAAATTGCTAATAGTATAAACAAACATTCCAAACAATAATATTAACCACAGAATTCCCCAATTGCCTGAGCCAACATAAATTTGAACAGAATTTGCCTTTCCAGAGGAGCTTATAGTAATCAAACCACTTTGTTTAGCAGTTAAAATTGTTGAACCAGTAACTAATTTTTCAATATCTCCATAGGTTAACAAAACTTCTTCGTCAGAAGGAGTAATAGTAACTTGAATTTCATCTCCAGAATCATAAAAATGTTTATCAGTTAAAATAGAAATATCATTGTCTTCAAAATCTTGCTCACAATCAGAAGTCCAAGAATCAAAATGAGAATACAAAGTAATTGAACAAGGTTTTATCTCCTGAATTGTAAATTCATTGTTTACAAAATTAATATTGTTAACAACTTCTCTCTCATAAGGAACAGCAACTACATTTAATAATGAACCATAAGTAATATCATAAGTATAATACCAATCTCTTTTCTGATAACTCCCTTCACCAATAGAGAAATCATAAGCAACAGCGTCATTAACATCTAAACTTCCTTGATAAGAATCATAACCTTGATCTTCAATATTAATAGAATAACTAGGCTCATCATTAAGATATAATAATTCTTTAGAATCATAAATAATCAAAGTATCAGTATCAGTTTCAGTGGAATAATACTTGCAAGTTCCTCTAAATGGTTTTGTAGTTTTTATTTTGTAATGTCTTATTGAAACAACAGCAGTAATAGTCAATTCTGTTCTAATCTCAACATCTTCAGCAGATTCAAACGCAACTAAATCACTATATCCAATAATTTCATCATTAACATAAACTCTATGGCTTCGAGAGATGCTGTTAACATTATAAATAGTCTTGCAGTCTCCCGAAGCCGTACCTGATGGAACTTCAATTTCATAATCATATCCAGTCAAAACACTAGCGCTTCCATCATAATAAGAAACATTATCAATCTCAACAGAGGGCATAACTGAAGCTAATATTATCCATGCATTTTTGATATAATCACTACCATATTTTTTAACATCATCAGGTTTTTCATCAAATTCCAGTTCAGTATTATAATCATAAACATAATCAAAATCAGGAAATTCTACATACATCAAAGCATCATACAATTCTTCTTTTTCAACATCACTTAATTCAGAATCTTGAATAGAAATACAAGTATCATAATCTGAAGATAATGAACAGTCAAAAGCAGTAGCTAAAGGAATTAAAGTAAAAAATAAAAAAGAAAGAAAAAATATTTTTCTCATTGGACTAAATACTCCACGATAAGCGGTGCAATCCAAATTATAATCAAACCAAATATTACATACATAATCATATTCTTGGCTTGATCTCTTTTTGCAGGATCACTTCCACTCAGCATAAAGACAATTCCTGCACCGACTAAAACCAGAGCGGCGATGGCGGTAGCTACATACTTAATAAAACTATAGACATCCATCACAGGCTCAAGAATTTCATCGAATGAGGCTTCATCTTCTGCGGAGATTTCTTCAGACAAGTCAATGCTTGCTAGAACTGGAGTTGCTATTGTTAACACTAACGCTAGGCTTAGCAACAGCAACAGATTCCACTTCTTCATCTTCTTCCACCTCCTCTGATTTTTTCATTAGTTTTTTCCAAAGTTCCCTTAGCATTTTTTTGTCCTCCTAGCTCTCTGAGTAAGAGCTTTTTGTGGGTTTCATATTCTGCGCCATATTTCTCCCTAAGAAAAGTATCACAAGTTTCGCAGATTGGATACTCTCGTTTTTTCCTACATATCAAACAGGGTTTCATGAAAGCTGTTAGAACTCATTTTGTATTTGAATGAAGTATCGACTTTTTTGTCAGAAAAAGTAAATACTTGTTTTTTATATTATTTTTTTTCAATTGTGATTATGGATAGCCAAACTTTAGAGGAAATTGAAGCTCTTAGAAAAGATATGTGGAATCAAGTCAATAAGATTCTAGATGAGACCGAAGCAAGAATTAAGGAGATTAAGAACAGAAATGGATTATCTACAAAGTGACTTCAAAAAATATTTAGCAAGAGATAGAATTATTAATCTTAGAATATCTAAAAAAGAAGAAGTTATGTTACGGTCTGAAGCTAAGAGATTATCTAAGAGTATCTCTTGTCTCATTAGAGAAGGATTTTTGAATTATAAGGAATAAATTAATTTGTGATTCTCTTTATCAAACTTGATGAAGTACGCCCTTTCGAGATTTAAAGTTACCATAAAAACCATTTACTCTTCTTTCCATAATTTGTTTAAGAAGTGCAATAACTACATTTTCACTTAGCTCATTAGGTGTTGCACCGTTTGGATGTAATGTTACAAATGAAGATAATGAGATTGGTGCAATTAATCTTGATTCATCACCGGAATTATACCATTTTCCCAAGAATTCTACTTCGGGTGTTTCTGATCTAAGTCCAACTGCCGTTTTAACAACTTTTTTGTCTAAGGAAGCAAAATAGATTCTGGCTGGGTCAAAACCAACGTGTGCTGTAATGTCTTGATCTCCATACATCATTGAATCTTGAACAAATGAACCTTTATTATGAAAGTCCCATCTAGACTCGCTCATAGTTCTTTGTCCAGAACTTTGAAATCCTAAACTTTCTAGCATAATTTTAAGATCTTCAATACCTAAATCAACAAATAACAATTGGTTATCATGTGTAGGATATATAGACAATTCATATGATGCTACATATCCTCTTTGAAAACCTTTGGATCTTTGTTTTCTAACCAATTCTTTAGTCTCATCAGAATCTAACACTTGGCTCATAGATCTAACAAATCGTAAGTAGTCCTCAAAAGTTTTCATAAATATTTTTGGTTTCAGTTGCCTTATAAACCTTCCTATTTTGTAACTACTATTGACTAATAAAATAGGGAATAATAAAAGTTTGTTTATAGAAATCTATTTATATTAGCTTGGCTTATTATTTAATATTAAGTCAAGAGATATAATTGTCATGGATCAAGAGTTGATCATGCGCGTTCGGCTCGCGCACCATATGTTATTTTATTTTAACATCTGTTAGTTCTTTTTAACAAACAAAAGCTTTAAATAGCGGTGTTAGTTATATTTAACACATGTTAGAAATATTTAACAATCTAAAACCTTTTTTTGAGGATAATTATGTAAGAATTAGTGTAAGGGAGTATGCTAGGATGCAAAAGATAAGCCCCCCTAATGCTTCACAAATATTGAAAAATTTAGAAAAAGAAAATTTATTACAAAAAGAAGAAGACAAAAGATATCTTTTTTTTAATGCAAATAGGGAAAATCTTTTATTTATTAAATTACAGCAAGCTTATTATCAAGTTTTTTTTAAAGAAATGATAACCTATATAGAGAAAGAAACAATAAATCCTACAATTATATTATTTGGTTCATTTGCAAAAGCTGAGATGAGCAAGAATTCGGACATAGACTTGGCTATTTTCACGATAACAAAGAAAAAATTAGATTTTAAAAAGTTTGAAGATAAGTTTGGCCGGGAAATTCAGTGTTTTATGTTTAAGGATCGTGATAGTTTAAAGAAAAATGAGGAATTATTAAATAACATATTAAATGGTGTAATTATTGCGGGAGGGTGGTAAGATGGATATGAATAAATGCAAAAAGAATAATCTTGTCAAACTTGTAAAACCTGATATGAACAAAATTCAGGCTTTATTAAAATCTGCTGAAAATAAAGTTAAAGCTTGTGATATTTTGCCTGATAGCCTTGGAGAATCAAAAGTTTCGCTAATTTATGATGGTATCAGGATGGTTTTAGAATATTTGGCTTTAAAAGAAGGCTATAAAATTTATAATCATGAATGTTATACAGCTTTTCTTAAGGAAGTTATGAAAGAATCAAGATTAGGTGATGAATTTGATAGATTTAGAAAAGTAAGAAATGGAATTAATTATTATGGTGAAGAAATAAGCAATGAAGAAGCTAAAGAATTAGTTATACAGATGAAGAAATTTTTTAATAGAATCAAGCCTTAGCCATGGGTGACTACATTTTAGGAGTTTTGTGGTCACCTATTTAAGCCTTTTATTGTTTTGAATTCCTGCCAATCAATGTATCTTACTTTATCTTTTTGTGGTAATACACATATGTTTATGTGATTGTTAAAAAGTTCTAGTAGGTTTTACCTTTATTTTGTTATACTCTTCTTAACTAACCAGTAGTAAAGTTTATAAATAAGATTAGTCCTTGAAAATGTAGTTATGGAGGCTTAAAATGTATAATTCCCTAAGTGAAAGTGATAGATTTAAAGAATTTTATGGTCAAAGCAGAGTGCAAATGCCTTTGATATTGGCTGGGGGAAGAGTTCCTCTATCAGTAGCAGGTATTATGAGGAGAAAAATTGAGGTTCATTCTCCTGAATTTAAAGCTATAGTCAAGGACTTAAATAATTGAGCAAACTTTATATAGTATAGTCAAGGACTTAAATAATTGAGCAAACTTTATATAGTAGTAATGCTTACTTTTAGATTGAGGTGATAATTATGGATTTACTAAAATATTCTCTTCAAGAAATTGAGAAAGCATACAAAGCAGA
>Ga0208958_1002354_pt1 | contig 16473 bp, 27 predicted proteins | sample RifOxyB1_FD_184032 | JGI IMG/M metagenome (GOLD analysis project Ga0208958, IMG submission 184032) | Soil microbial communities from Rifle, Colorado - Rifle Oxygen_injection B1 (SPAdes) | ecosystem: Environmental > Terrestrial > Deep subsurface > Rock core/Sediment | place: Rifle, Colorado... | reverse complement strand
CAGATCGTCGGAGCCAGCCAGGGCGAGACGGATCAACCGCTCGTGTTGCGCCTTTCCGGCGGACATCAGCCGTGGAAGCCGTGTAAGACCATGCGTCGTCTTCTCGCTGCCGCGGTCGGCAGCACGAAGACAGTGGACATCGTTGGCCGGTGGGTCACCCTGTTCCGGGATCCCACGGTACGTTGGGCCGGCAAGGAAGAGGGCGGCATTCGGATGGCTGCCATCAGCGGCATAGATCGGCCTATCACCGCAGCCCTCCAGGTGACCCGCGGGAAGAGACAGCCGTTCACCGTCGAACCCCTACGCGAGCCCCGACAAGCGGGCGCCCCGACCGCCGACCTCGATCGCGTGCTATCAGACGCCGGCCTGACCCTCGCCGACGTCGACGCCTACCGCGCCAAATCCGACCCCCCGAAGTGTCCCGTCGCCGAATGCACTGCCGACCAGCGCGCCGCGATGGCCGTCTGGCTCGCCAACCCCGCCAACGCCGCGAAGGTGCGGCCCGCATCGTCCACCCCGGAGACCCCATGAGCCAGATCACCCGCATCGCCCTGCACCCCCTCGGCGGAGGCATCCCCACCGGCTTTGGTCGGTTCGCGTTCGACGAAACGATCGATCCCGTCGTCGTCTTCACCGGCGTCAACGGCGCCGGGAAGACCACCCGGGTCAAGGCCCTCCTCGCCGCCCTCCTCGGTGGCGCGGCACGGAACACCGATCCCCGCCGGCCGTTCATCGGCTCCCCGTTGCCCGGGTACACCGGGGTCACCGTCGACACGACCGCCGGCGGTTGGACCCGCGACTTGAGCCAGGGGCCGACGGCGAAGGCGAGCAAGGCAGCGGACACCACCGCCGCCCAACTCGTGGGCATGCCACCGGTGGCCTGGCGACTCAGCGACTGGAGTACCGCCGGCCCCACCGAGCGCGCGGCCACCCTTTCGGCAATCGCCATAGCCGGTGGCGCCATCGAGGCATGGGACGCAGCCCGCGCGCAGGCCGAGGTGCGCGCCCTGCTCGACGAGAGCGCCCACCCGACCCTCGACGAGGCCATCCGGATCCATCCCACGGCGGACACCGCGGAGACCTGGATCGGGTGCGCGCTGACGTGGGCTGAGAGTGAGGTCACCGAGCGCGGGCGCACCTCTTCCAGCGCCCACGGCACCTGGAAGACCCTCCAGGCGGCCGTCAAGCAGCCCCCCGCCGGCGCCGACAAGGACGCCACCCGCTCCCAAGCCCTCCAGTCGGAGCGCGCCACGCTGACCGACGCAGATGCAGCCCGCGCCCGCATCGAAGCCGAACACGAGCGGCACCGGCAGGCAGGCAAGGACCTGGAGACAGCGCGCGACCAGATGCGCGCCGAGTACCGGCGCCTGTCGACGCCGACCCCCGCCCCGGTGGACCGGTCCGCGATTCTCGCAGACCTGCGCGCCCGCCTCGCTGCTGCCGAGGCCGACCTGACGGCGCCCATCCCGGCCTACGACGGGCAGGACGTGGGCGCTCTCCAGGCGGCCGTGACCGCCGCGGAGGAGGCGTTGCGCGTCGCGAAAGCGGCGCAGGCCACCGCAACCAAGGCGGCAGACGATGCCGAGTCCGTGGCGCAGCGGGCCCGCGAAGCCAGCGCGTCGAGGCGGGACTTCGCCACGCTGGCGAAGTCGAAGGCCGCCAGCACCCGCACGCTGGTAGACACGCTGGCGAGCATTCACGCTGACGGCACCTGCGTGAATTGCGATCACCCGCTGGCGGAATCCTTCGCCGCTCAACTCACCGCCGCCCGCGTCGAACTGGAGGCCGACGACGCGGCGGTGAAGGCGGCCGAATCCGCGGCCCTCACCGCCCGCACCGCGGTGGCCGCCGCCGAACGCACATCCAACGGTTTCGCGCCGGCCAACCTCGCCGCTACCCGCGTGACGATGGCGGCCGAGTCTGCCCTGACGGTGGCTCGCCAGCGCGTGACCGACTCCCAGCGCGCCCCCGCCGCCCACGAAAAGCGCGTGCGCGACGGCCGCACCCTGGCCGTCGCCACCGCCCGTCGCGCCCTGACCGACGAGGAGGCCCGCGCGACCCGGGCAGCGACCGATCACGTAGCCGCCGAGAAGGCGCGCACGGACGCCCTGGCCGGCTGCGGGGCGCGCGGGAAGACAAACAAGGCGGCCATCGAGGCCCATGCCAGCGCCATCCTCCCCCCGATCCCCGGGCCCGCCGATCCCGCGCGCCTGCTCGCCATCGACGCGGAGCTGTCCGAGATCCGCGCCCGCGACGATGCGCGGGCCGTCCACCGGGCAGCCGTGGCCGCAGTGGAGGAGGCGGGTCTGGCCTACTCTGCCGCCCTTGCCGAGCACCAATCTGTCCAGGCCCTGGTGAGTGCCCTACGCAGCGCACTCACGAAGATGGCCGCCGCCAGCTACGGCCCGATCGAGGCAGCCGCCCGCCGGCTGTACGACGGTTCCGGCTTGCCGGCGCCCTACTTCGCCGGCCTTGACGACTACGGCGCCGACGTACCCGGTCGCGGGCGGGTACCGTTCCTCGGGCTGTCGCAGGCCGAAGGCAACGTGACCGCCGCCGCCCTGGTCTGCGCGCTCGCCGTGGTCAGCGGCCAGCCCTGCCGTCTGGTGCTGCTCGACGGCATCGAGGTCATGCAGGCCGACCACCGCCCCCTCCTTCTCGCCGCCCTCGTGCGCGCGGTCGAACGTGGCGACGTCGACAACGTGATCGTCACGATGTCGACGAGCGGCAGACCCGAGGTAGCCGACGAGCAGGAGGCCGAGATCAGCATGCCGGGCGTCACGATCCGCCGGGTGCCGTTCGTGCCGCTGCCCGAGGTCGATGTCGAGCCCGAACCCCTTCCACCGCGCCCCGTCCCGACCCAGGCCCCCGCGCCCGTCGTCGAGTCAGGCGAAGTCGAGATCCCCTTCTAGCCTCCCAGGCCCGGCGGTCGGTTGCATCGAGCGGGTTCTCCCGACCGACCGACCGGGCCTCCTTTCACCGGAAGCCACCATGATCATCGTCACCCCGCAGATCGCTGCCATGATGGCAGCGACCGACACCACCTCCTATCGACCCGAGTTGTGTGGCCTGTGGTTCTCGCCCGGTCGCGTCCGGGCAAGCAACGGCTCCATCCTGGTCCAGGTCGCCACCGACTACGACGGGCCCGGCGTCATGCTCGCGTACCGCGGGCTGAGGCTGCGGTCCGCCGCCAAGTATCTGCCCGAGGAGACGGTCACGGTCGACCTCGCGGACTGGGGCGATGGGTTCGGCCCGCGCGACTACCTGACCTCTCGCGGGCGGGCTGTCGTCGTCGAGCGGCTCGACGAGACGTTTCCCGACTCCGACGCCGTGCTGCCGACCGCGCCGATTCTGGCGACCGTTGGCCTCAATCTCGGCATGCTCGGGATCGTCCAAGCCATCGCCGGCACGACGCGCAGCAACCCCGCGACCGTCCAGGTTCGCGGGCCCCTTGATGGCCTCACGATCACCACGAAGGCGGGATTCTCCGCCATCGTGATACCCGTCCGGCCTGACTGAACCACCCAACACCAGGAGTAACAATGCCCGTTCAATGCCCCAAACATCCCCACGCTATCGTGAGCATCGACGAGGGCTTTCCCTGCCCGGTGTGTTTTCTGCTCGACTCCCAGCGAGAGCAGATCGATGCGCTTCTGGCCACCGATGCCGGCCTGCGACACACCCTCGCCACTGTCCGCTACATGGCCTCTGCGATGGTGACTGAGGTTGACGAGACCAAGCCGATCGAGACGGTCCGCCCGACCGGTGAGGTGGGCGAGGTCAAGGTCACGATCACCGCCGACCCGGAGCCCGCGGCCGGTCCGGACCCCAGCATTGGAGACGTGATCGTCCACCGCGTCACCACCGAGCCCACCTCACGACCGCAGGCGGAGGATCTGATCTGCGCTCTGGCCGACACCCACGGCATTCGCGCCGTGAAAACCGCGTACCGGTGGCATGTTGGCAAACCTGCCGACCGTTCGTGGTCCGCCGCCGATCTCGCATTCGCGTGGGCCGAGCGGCTGTTCCCGGCGACCGCGAAGCCGGAAGCGACCGCAGAAGCCGAGCCTGCCGTAGGACCCGAGCCTGCCGTGGAACAGGAAGAGGCCACCGGGGAGGAAGAGCCCGCCGCGCGCCTCACCGAATCAGGGTACATCGCCGTTCTCAGGGTGCGGTTCACGGATCGCGCCACCCTCGCTCGCGAGTACGCCGATGTCACAGGGACACATCCCGACCCGTTCGCCGAGCCGGTCGACATGCGCCGGATAATGGCCACCTACAGCATCGAGGCCGGCGAAATCGACCCGGACCCGGAAGAGTACACCGGGCCCGCCGAAGACCAGGAGGCACCGCCGGGCGACCCGCCGCCTGCCGACGAGATCCCGTTCTAACCCACCTTTCCGCCCGTAGCGGCCGGGCTTCCTCGCCGCCGGAGATCATATGCCCAACATCGTCGTCGAAATCCCACTCCCGGACGGCAGCCTGTCCATGTTCATCGGCCGCGAAGTCGGCCGCGACGCCAACCGCATCACGATCACCGACGCGTCATGGATCGCGTCGACCGGCCGGCGGCACATGTTCTTCGCCGGGCAACCGGCCGAAGAAGTCGAGCCCTACCCGGACGGCATGGAGCTGTCCCTCCCGCTCGCTGGCGCGGTCCTGACGTCGTGGCCGCACCCGCTGCCCCGGGATGTGCGATGATTCCCGATCTGCGCCCGACGTGGACGCGGACGGGGACGCGGACGTGGACGTGGACGTGGACGCGGACGGGGACGCGGACGTGGACGTGGACGGGGACGTGGACGCGGACGTGGACGGGGACGCAGTAGCCCGCCCCAACGCACGGAGGCCCGGGATTGCTCCCGGGCCTCACTGTTTCCGGCCTACCGCCTCGCGTCGGAGCCGGGCGTCACCTCGGCGATTTCCGCCAGGGCCTCGTCAATATCGCCCTCGGCGGACAGTCCATGCCCGGCGACGTAGCCCCGGACGTAGCGCAGGGTCTCGGCCGCTGTGGCGATGGCGGCTTCGAGCCGATCCACGCGCTCGTGGAGCATCCGGTTCGCCTTCGCCAGTAGCGCCGGGTCAGCCGGGGGCGGGGCGTCGTCGTCGACGCACGCCCACAACTCGCCGGCCCGGTGCCACCGCGCAGCCGCGTCTCCGCACCACCAGACCAACCAGCCGTTGACCGGGTGGCTGTCGACGATGACGCCTCGCCAATCGTGGTCGTCGCTCAGGCCGACTTCGCAGCCGATGTAGAATTCGCTCATGTCGTCTCCGCGTTGGGCCACCCGTAGGTGGCGGGGTCATAGGTTTCGCCGGTGTCGGCGTAGACTGCCCGCTCTGACTCGGGCGAGTAGAACACGTCAGGGCACGTCCACTCAATCCGCCGCCCCCACAGAACCACGTCCCACCCCGCGCGCACGAGGAACGGCGCGAGAATCTCCAGGTGGCAGGGGTGTTTCCAGCGTGGCGAATCCAGCGCGGCGCACGCACAGAATAGCGTGTCGCCGTCCACCACCGGAGATTGGGTCGGGCGCGGGCCGGGGTCGGCGTGCACCACGCACCGGAACCTATCGCGCTCGAACCGCCCCAGCTCGGCGAACGTCTGCCACCGTCGCTCGCAGGCAGCGCGGTAGGCGGCCAGGTCCCCGGTGGCTTGGACCGCTCGCAGGTCGTCCTCGAACGGGGCGGCCACAGCGACGCGCCCATCCCCGTGCTCCCATCTTCGAGGGAGGGCCATCGCGCAGAGTTTCCGACCGGGCCCGTGGAACGTCCGGGCCTGGAAGCCGGCGAGGTAGAGGGAGGGCCTCACGTCGGCCTCCCTGCCGCCGCCTCGGCCGCCTCGGTGTACCTCATGAGATGCCCCGCCGCCTCACCGAGCGCGCGCACGGCATCCTCCCGGGCGTCGAGCGCGGCGCGGGTGGGCGCGTCCATCGTGCGGAGGGCGCGGCATGCGGTCAGCACGTAGCCGCGGATCTTGCGGGCAGTCATTTCCGCTCCTTCTCGGCGTCTTCCGCCGCATGGATCAGGCGCACCGCCACCGGGGTCAGCGCCCGGCCGCACAGGCCGCGAAGGGCGACCAGCCGATCGCCGATCTGCTCGGTGAGGACCACCACCTCCCGGGCCTCCTGCACCGACATGGCCGCCCAATGGTTGGCCAGCAAGCTTCCGAGTTCGGTGCCAAACCGATCCGCGAGCACCCGCGCTGCCGCGTGAAGGGCGCGCGCCAGCCCCAGCAACTCCCGCGCCTCCTCGGAAAGCAGCGGAGGATCCCCGTCTGGCCATGGAATCGGTTGCATCGTCGCCGACCCCGGGATCGTCGACGGCCCCTGGAGGAGCACTCCCGCCAGGCACGGGCCGGAGTGCCCGCGCCCGAACGCGCACTGCTCTCCGTCCAGCATGAGGTCACAGTCGATGATCGGGTCGCCCGGGTCGGGCGGCATCACGAGCTTCGTCGGGCGCGCGGGCCCGTCGCGAAGGAGCTGTTCGATGGGGTCGCGGTCGCCGATGGCCATGGCCATTAGCTCGGGTCGACGGGGGTTGACGGGCGGTCTGGACATGTAATCCTCCTTCGTTGGTTTGTCTGCATCGCGGGCCGGAGTCACGGCCGGGCACCGAACATGTCGCGCTGTCTCGGGTCTGCGCCGAGACATCCCGGCGACAGCCAGAGGCGTTCCCGGCCCTGCTGCGTCGACGTGTTCCCGTCGCCGTCGGTGCCTCCCGTGTTGGCCATGCCACCGCGCAGGAAGCCGCCCCGGAACCACTCGACGGGCCGCCATCCGAGCGACAGCAAGGTTTCGTGTTCGCCGTCGTACCCCGCGAGCACGATTCGGTAACTCGGATTGTCGCCATTCGCCGCGCACCATTCCCGGGCGCGGTGGGCCACGTCGAGGTCTTCGACGGCGTACAGGGTCGCGTTACGCCCGGCCGCGTCCGAATAGGGCGGGTCGAGGAACACGCCTGCGATGCCGCCTTGCCGCACCGACAGCGTTTTCAGAACGCCTCCGGTCACAACCCGCGACCAGTCGCCGTTCAGGATTCGGACATGGCGCAATCGGGCCGACAGGAACGCGAACCATCGGCGTAACTCCGGCATGGTCATCGGGTGGTATTCCACGTCACCGACGCCCGGTTCACGCGCCCTCGCGTGGTTCACGCCCCGGCCGTCGTCGCTGACGTGCGGGAGCTGCCGCCCTACGCCATTCCCGCCGCGCCGCTTCTCGATCCGCCCGTCGGCGCCAACAACCCACGGCCCATCGCCCGAGCACCACCCGGAGCCAATCCAGCACGATTGACCCCACACCCACCACCCGGCCATCACGGGGTCATGCCACGCGGGATCGCCCATCAGGTGTTCGAGCTGACGTTCACCGCGCCACCGGACAAGCGCAAGGTGCCGCGCGTGCATGTCCGCCTCGCACGCCGGCCACGAAGCGGCATCGGCCATCGCGTCGGGCGAAAGCTGCATGGAACGCCACGCATTGCACAACAGGCCGTCCGCATCGTTGACCGTCTCGCTGTAGTACGTCCGATTCGCCGGGTGCGGCCGGCGCAGGAGCACCGCGAGCGAGCCGGCAAAGGGCTCGACGTAGTGTTCCACATCACCGAGGGCCTGCCAAACGGCAGGTGCGGCGTCAGCTTTGCCGCCGAAACCACGGGAAAGGCGTTTTGAACAGATCAGTTAGCACTTTCCACCTCCTTTACAGTCCGGCGGTGTCCGGAGCATATCTTCCACGCCGTCGATGTGTTGACATCGTACTTGATACCCAGCGCAGAGAACGGCATTCCGTCTCTTCTGTCCTCGCGCATCTTGCGGCAATCGTCGTCAGAGAGCTTCACGTTGTGGTGGTCCTCTCCTCGCCGGTAGCGGCCGGCTCCGCACCATGTCCCACCAGCTACATGCCTGCCCTTCGCTGACATGTCGGCGTTATTCTCCGCCTTCGTGCCAAGAAAGAGATGGTCTACTCGAACACAGGCAGGCGTATCGCACCGGTGAAGCACACACAGTCCGGCTGGGATCGGACCGTTCTCCATCTCCCACGCGAACCTATGAGCCCGGCCCTGGATGATGTTCCCGTCGACGTCCGCCCACACAAACGCCCCGTAGCCCTTGTTGCGTTTGGACGCGGCCCACAGCCAACAGGTGTCCGTCTTGTTTACCTTCGACCAGAATCTACACAGAGTCGCTTCGTTCATCCATGACACGTATACCCGTGGTTGATGGTTGTCAACCATTACCACGGCCACGGCCCATGCACGCCTCGTTGAACCACCCAACCCACGCGAGAACCCGGACGCGCCACCGGAGCGGCAACCGGCTCGCCCGGACGTAAAGCCTGGTCGCGAGCGTGGCCCGCCGAGGGTTGCGTCTCACGGTGCCCTCCGATTCCAGGCGATCGAGGCGGCCTCTTCCGCCGCCGCGGGGTTGAGGCCATGAGCCTCGGGTCCACGAGCGCCGCAGCCTCGGCAGTAGACGTGCGCCGTCCACGGGGGCGAGTCCTCAAGCCGGCAACGAACGGCGTCGAGGTAGTGCCGGTGGACGCCGCAGAAGGGACGGGGGATCAGAGCGGTCACCGAAGCACCATCGCCAGTCGGTCTATCGCAGCCCTGTGTCGATCTGGATCAAGCTCCGCGCCCACGTACCGCCGGCCTTCGATCGCACAGGCCCGAGCCATCGGGGCCAGCCCCGCATAGAGGTCGAGCACGAGATCCCCGGGATCCGTCCACGCGCGGACCCACGCCCGGAGCCAGTCCAGCGGCTTCTCGGAGTGCGGGCCCGGCTTGGACACGTGCGCGTTCAGCAGCGCCTCGTTGCTTCGCCCGGTGGCCCCGCGCGTGAAGAGCGCCACGGGCTCAGACTGCCCGCGCCAGTGATACCCGACGCCGACTTGGCCCACCTTGACCCATGCTCCCCCGCTCGTCTCAGTGCCCCACCGACGCCCAGCCATCCCCGCCGCGCGCCACTCGGCCGACTTGGGCCAGGTGTACCAGCAGGCCAACCGAGCGTTGACGGCCGCGCAGTCGTAGGACGCTTCGAGATGGGCGACGATCTCGGCCTCTTCGAGCCCGCCGTAAATGCCGTTGTCCTCTGGATTCGCGACCCCGGCCTGATTGCCGTAGCGCCATGGCGGATCCGCCACGACAAGCCGCGCACCACGAACCTCAGCCAACACTTCGTCCACGCCGCAACAGCGCAGGTCGATCCCGGGCACTGCCGGCGGACGGGGCGCGGAGAACATGGCAGTTTGAGCAATCAACGCCTCACCTCCAGCGCCGTTCCCGGTCGCCACTCGCCACCCCAATTGCGCCAAACCCGGGGCGCTCCAACGGCCTGGAATCGCTGCCACAGGGCACGGGCCCTCTCACGTGCGGGATGCCCCGACGACCACCTCTGCCGGTCGCAGGCTGCCTCGACGTCGGCCCGGCTCCACTCGGATAGCTCCAGGTCGCCCACCTCGCCCAAGTACTCCCTGGCCATCCACCCGCGGTCAGGTCGGCCGCTCAACTCGTGATCCGCAAACGCGTAGCAGTGCAGGTGCGCGCGGAACGTCTGCACTGTGCCATCCACCGCGTTGGCCTGGACGTGGTGGACTTCGCCAACCTCAATCCATTCGTTGCACCCGAGGTCGCAACCGTACTGCTTTCGGGCCCGGCGAGTGCCGCAGGAGAGCTGAGTCACGGGCGGCTCCAATGCGTCGGGATCAGCGCCCCGGCGCCGAAAGCGAGCGCTGTCACCAGGGCCGCGTGCTCGCCCCACAGGACCAGGGCGGTGTAAGTCAGGGCCACCGCAATCGAGGTCAGCCCGAGAGCAACGAGGCCACGGGCCAGGGCTTTCACGGGCGCTCCGGCACGCCAAGTGCGTAGTCTACCACCCCGATCGCCTCAGCCACGGTGGCGCACTGACCGCGCCCCACCACGTTGCTCGCCCAGAACGCCCCGCCGCGCTTTAGCTTGCCAGCCCACGCGCCCGGCCTCTCCCATTGCCCGGCCGGTGGATCGTCGCAAATCACAACCCACGTCCAATGCGCCGGCACTGTCGCCGGGTCGACGCCTTGGGGGGACGACTCCCACGTCAGCCGGACGAGCGCACCACGGGCCTCGTCGCGCTCCCGCCGCGCCTCCGCCAGCCGTTCGCAGACCCACCGGACGCGCCAGCCCCAGGACACAGGGGCGCCGTCCGGTCCGGTGAGCGGGGCGCCGGCCGCAAGGATCGCGTTCCGGACGGAGAACACAAGGTCAGTCACGGGCCGCCTCCTCGCCGCTCACAGCGGCAATCCCTGATTCAGTTAGCCACCGGGGCGAAGGTGCTTCGATGGCCCAACGGATGATCGCGGCCTGCCGCGTGGCGGTAGGCCGGGGCATCAGTCGAGCCGCTCGTTGGCGAGCGCCAGCATGCCAGCCCCAACCTGGAAAGCAGGCAGAAGCTCGCGAAGCCGGCCCACAACCAGATCCCTTGCCTTGCGTTCGGCGATCGGAGCCAAAGGCATCCGGACGCCAAAGACCAGGTCCGATGTCTCCTTGTCGTAGCGCCACGAGATCAGCGCGTCGACGTCGACCACGAGGTCAGGCGCCGCGTCGAACACAGGCAGGGTCAGCTCCCAGTGGTCGCGGGGAGTTTCGGCGGTCACCGTCTTGCCGGTTCGCGCCACGAGGCGAACCATGCCGCCCGCGTCTCGCTCCCGCTTGCCCTCGGCGGTGTCGTCGGCCGCCACGTTTCGGAGTGCCGACAGGATCGCGGGCCCGGCCGGGATCTTCCGACCGTCCGCGGTGGTGTCCGGCCGGAAGGTGTCGACCAGAGGCCGGAGCGCCTCGAACAGGTCGCCACTGGCCATCGCCTCACGGGTGACGGCCCGCCACGCCAACCAGTGCGGATGGTAGGCCAGGGAGCACGTGGCTCCCGACGGGAGGGCTGCGTAGGCGTTGGCCACCGCTGCGACCTGGCCCTGCCCGACGAGAACGTCAGTAGCGACAGGATCCCACCGGCTCTGTGCCGCCTCGCGTCCGAGCCACGCTGCGAAGTCCTCCAGTGAGGTGAAGGTGTGCGCCGGCCGGGGCGCGCGCGGGCCCGGCTGTGAGACGATCTCGTAGTCCTTGTGCCGGGCGAACTGGGCGCCGTGCCCGCTCGCGGTCGCCACGGGCTGGATTGCCGGAGTGGGGTTGAGTCGCGCCATCAGGGCGCTGAGAATTGAGGCAAGGTCCATGGTTACTCCCTTTCGCCGCGCGACACGCGCGGCTCGAACAGCTTCTGCTGAGGCTCCGTGAGGTCGATCCCGTAGTCGCCTCCACCGAGAGAGACGAGAGAAGCGCCGGAAGACCGGAGCTTGGGGGGCTTGCTTGCGACGTCAACGGTCATCGACACTCGGCCGCCATCGTCCACACTTGTTCCGTCGACCGTGATCGTAATCATCACGGTTCCTTTCGCGATCCCGTCCGCGCGAGCGGACTCGGGATCCAGAACTCCGTCGATCACGGCGCGCATCGCCGAGGCGAATTGCCGCTCCGTCCGACCCTCGACCAGGGCACCGATCGTGCCGATGTCGAGCCCTCTTACGTCACGCTCCATGTCGTACCTCCATCGGCAAGGAAGCCCGGCCGAAACGGGCATATCGAGTATGTATCTGGCAGCCAGGATCGCGGACGATCGCAACCAGAACAGCACGCTGGGGGGGCGGCAGGTTCACTTCGGCTCCCAGGCCAGCGCAGCCTCAGCCGCGGCGAACGCTTCGTCCATGTTGGCCCACCGGCACCGGTGAAGAAAGGCATCGTCACGGTTGGATGGGAGCGGCTCGTACTCCCATTCGCCGACCCGGTTCCAACAATCCCCGAAACCTCGGACGGCCCAAACAACCACCCCATCGCGCGATTGGCAGCGCTCCACTCGGACAGGGTTGCCGCACAGACGGCCAACGCGGAACGAATGCGCCAATGACAGCCGGGCTTCGAGCCGCTCCCGCTGCTCCGTCCACCGGACCGCCGCGCGCGACCATGCGCTTTGGGCCTGTTCCAGCTCGGCTTCGAGCGCGCGGATCACGTCGGCCGCTTCCTCGGCGACGGTGTGATCGTCGTGCTCGTACCGCACGAGTTCGGCCAGCCGGCGGAGAAGGTCCCGGGTGTCGTCGGTCATCGCCCCGCCCTCCGCGCCACTTCCTGGCGCCGACGGGAGGCAGCGACGGCCTCGGCTAGGGCCGCGCGCTCCGCCGCCGACAGGGCAAGCCCCTCGGCGAGGGCGGCCACGGAGGCATCGTCGGGCACGGAGTGCCCGTGGAGCCAGGTATGTACCGCCGCGCCCGAGCGGTTCGAGCGCGCGGCGACCTCTGCGACGGAGAAGCCGCGCGTCCGGCGGTACTCGGCAAGCCACTGGTTGAAGGTTTGGTGTTCCATCGCCTACCGATACTCCGATCGCCGATTTCTGTCTACTGCTTTTGTCGCGCGTGCTCGCCAGTGTCGAGCCTCCGTCACTCTATGTGCGCGTCGTTCCTCACCTTTTCGCCTCGCCAGAAAGTTTCCTCGCCGTCGCGCTTGACGCCACGCGCCAACCCGGCGAAACTCTCCGGGTACAGGAGGCAACATGAAATGGCGAGAGTGCAACGGGATCCTCGCGGTCCTCAGGATCGCCCCGTGACCCGCTGTCGCATCTGCGGAGTGCTCACCGGCACGGCTCGACGGGTCCGGATGGATCACGGCAGGATCGTGATCCTCACCTGCCGCGCGTGCCGCGACGAGATCCGCGAGCGGCGCGAATTCCACCAGGCGGAGATTGCCCGAGAGGTGTCTCATGCAGACGGTTGATCCAACCCAGCTCCGGCAGCGAGCGATCGAAGACCTGCCGTGGTCGCCGACGATGCGCATGCCGGCTTCCTCCGGGCTCTACCTCCGGCAGCGCGTCCACGTCGTCGAAGACATCGCCGTCGTCCTCGTGTACATGGGCCCCGCAGGGCTCACCTATGAGGGGAGCATCGGCGTTTCGTACCGATGGCTCCGGATTGACCAGTGACAGCCCGCCTCCCCCTGCGATCCCGCGCCGTCTTCTCCTGTGCGGCGCCGGAGCGGGGGTTGCAGGCGGGCCATGCTTGCCGGGAATTCACCCGGCGCCCGGTCGGACTACCGCGCCGGCCGGGCATTCCTTCCCGTCTCGCCGCCGTCGAACGACGTGGCACACACACCAGACGCCGATCCCTGTGGAGGGCGGCGGTGGCGAGGCGGGATTCTCCCCGGAGGACAGAGGACACATGAAATACGCTGCTGAAGTCACCTACTCCGCCGAATGGACGGAGACCGTGACCTACGACTGCGACCCCGACGCCGACCATGACGCGGTGTTGCAGGCCGTCGAGGATGCCGCCCGTCGCTGCGCGGACGACGCCCATCCGCGGTATGTCGACGTCGACGATTGGCGCCTCACGGGCCCGCGACCGCGCTCGCACGCCTTGCCCGCGCTGCCCGTCGAAGGGGACTGGGTTGAGTGGGGCGGTCACAGGTGGGCGGTCGACGCGGCCGGCGGCTGCGTCATCCGCGAGGGGTCGCCTTTGCCGTCGACCCTGATCTACCCGTGGTCGCGCGACATCACCAGCGAGGACCTGGAGGCGACGTTCGGCGTCAGGGCCAGCCCGTGGCTTTCCGGTCCGCACCCGGGCCGGTTCGACCCGCGCTTCGCTCCGGTCCGGGAGGGCGCCGAGGAGATGGTAGTCGGTGGCGTGTGGGAGTCCACACCACCGAACCAGCGGCTGATGATCGTGCTCCGCGGCGGCGAACCGGTGGCATACCTGATGCCGTTGCAGGAGGGGTGACCGATGGCCGCTGACACCACGATCAGTTGGTGCGACGACACGAGCAGCCCGTGGTGGGGCTGCGCGAAGGTCTCCCCCGCGTGCGCCAATTGCTACGCGGAGGGCCTCGCGCGCCGATTCCACCGGGGGACATGGGGCCCGGCAGGCGTGCGGGCGCTCCGCGTCGACGCGTGCCTTGCCGACCTCGCGCGATTCGCCCGGCGTGGGCTCCGGGAAGGCCGGTGGCGGCGCGTGTTTCTCGGCTCCATGTGCGATGTCTTCGAGGACCGGGTCGACCTCGTGGAGCCCCGGAAGCGCCTCTGGGACGGCATGCACCGGCTAAGGCCGGGTGCCCATGTGATGGTGCTCACCAAGCGCGCCGAGGAGATGGCCGCTTGGGCGCGGGAGTTCGGCTGGCCGGCGGTGTGTTGGGCCGGCGTCACCGTCGAGGACCATCAGCGCGCGGGCGAGCGGATCCCGCACCTACTCCGGGTGCCCGCGGTCGTGCGGTTCCTGTCGTGTGAGCCGCTGCTGGGGCCGTTGGACATCGGGCCGCTGTGGCCGCGGTGTTGGAGTTGGCCGGCGGACCGCACGCTGACCGAAGCCAAGGTGGACGGTTCTGCGCGACGGAGACCGCAGGCACTGGTAGCGCCGGGCTCCAAGCGGATTGACTGGGTCATTTCGGGCGGCGAGAGCGGCCCCCACGCCCGGCCGTCGCGTCCCGACTGGTTCCGGTCGCTCCGGGATCAGTGCGTTGAAGCCGGCGTGGCCTACCACCACAAGCAGAATGGGGAGTGGGCGCCGGTGGGTCGCGCGGGGAGTTGGAGCGACTTCGAGGACATCCCCGGCAAGGCGCACGTCTGGATCCGCCCCGACGGACAGATCGGTCCCGGCGAGGGGGTGCACCGAATGGTTCGCGTCGGCAAGAGCACCGCCGGCCGCCTTCTCGACGGTCGCGAGTGGAACGAATTCCCGGAGGTGACCCGTGCCTGATCTGACCACCGAGCACGTCCACAGCATCCTCTGTGACCCTGCCACCGACGAGCACCCGACTGGCCAGATCGCCCGCGCCCTGCTCGCGGCCCGGGAAGACCTCGCCACCGCCCGCGCCGAAGTCGAGCGCCTCCAGGCCCGCGTCGCTGAGCTGGAGGCGCCCGGCGAGTGCCAGAGCCTCCACAAGCTGCGGGCCCTGCTGCGCCGGTGGCTCGCCTACGACGACGAGGACCACGCTTCCGGCCAACTGTGCGACGACACGCGGGCCGCCCTCGGCCTCGACAGGAGCAACCCGTGACTCCCGACTGCCAGGACATGGCCGCCCGACTCCGCGACGAGCGCCTTGCCGCCGCCGAGGTTGGCCTCGTGCTGCCCTCGTGGCCGGTCGCCCGTCGGCGGTGCCAGCACCCAGGGTGCAGGGCGCTGCTCTACGCTGCCGGCTACTGCCCGGCGCACAGGCCAGTCCCGGTGGCGCGATGATCCAGCGCCGCCCGCGGTGCTCGGCGCCCCGGCCGGTAGCTCGTGTAGGATGGCGTCGTGGTCGGCACTCTCGATTTCTTTTCACTTTCTTTCGGGTTGGCGTTGACTACGGGTTCACCGTCGGTAATAATGATTTCACCACCAAGGAGAACCCCGATGAACTTCACCGAAAAATACCTCCTCGACAACGGCATCACCTTCGAACAGGCCCGCGCGGCTGGCCTTCTGCCCGCGCAGATCGAGGCTCGGCAGATCGTCGACCTCGACGTGCTCACCGCCTACGGCCACGGGCGAACCCCCGAAGCTCGCGCCCTCCGGCAGGCAATCGCCAGCCGCGTCTGACCACCCCTCACCGCCGGGCCCGAAAGGGCCCGCAGGAGCCACCAATGAACGCGACCGACACCTACCTCGCCTCCCGCTCCCCCACCGGGGAAGCGCAAGCCCTCCCTGTGTACCGCAATTCCGCTGGAGATCTGGTCGTCCTGACCGGCCCCGGCACCCGTGAGGTGCCTTTCACCGGCGGAAAAGTGTACCCGACCGAGGCCGGCGCGATTCGTGCGGCCCGCCGCAATTGGCGGTGCTCGTGAGTGCCCCGCGCCCACGAGGCCGTCCACCGGGCGACACCTGCCCCGGGTGGCTGGTTGAGCACCTCGGGCGCGACACCGATCGCGCCGTCGCCGAGGTGGCCGAAGTCACCCCCGAGACCGTGTCGACCTGGCGGCGGTCCCGAGGCATCGCCCCGGCCCCGAGGCTGAGACGGATCCCGGATCCGGCCCGGCCCCGGGCCCCCCACGCGAAACCGGAGGGCGCAGCTCGCCACGGTGGCGCAACGATCCACATCTCCCGCGCTGAGGCGGCGGCGATCGATCTGGTCGCGCACGCCGACGAGACCCGGGCCGACACGGTGGTCAGACTCGCTCTAGAGCGGTGGGCCGGACGCTGCGAGAAAGCCGACGGTGACATCATCCCGTGAATTCTTTTCGTGTTCGCGATAATAAATGTGGACACGGGACGAACATCGGTTAATATGTCTACATGAGGCGGCGATGATGCCGCCTCGAACCAGGAGCCACCATGACCCGCACCACCGAAGTCACCACCGCTACCGCCATTCGCACCTACTCCGACGGGTCGACCTGCCGCCGGTTCTCCGTCGACCCCGACGGCTACGTCAGCGCCTACGACTCCGTGGCAGGGCACTACACCACCTGCCACTCCCTCCGCCCGGGGCAGG
>Ga0208958_1002353_pt1 | contig 16479 bp, 17 predicted proteins | sample RifOxyB1_FD_184032 | JGI IMG/M metagenome (GOLD analysis project Ga0208958, IMG submission 184032) | Soil microbial communities from Rifle, Colorado - Rifle Oxygen_injection B1 (SPAdes) | ecosystem: Environmental > Terrestrial > Deep subsurface > Rock core/Sediment | place: Rifle, Colorado... | reverse complement strand
GAAAATAAGAGATAATCTGAAGCAAAATAGTAATACAGGGAGTAAAATACAAAGATTATGACTTAAAAAAAATTAGAAAAGTTCTATTTTTCTAAATAAAGGGGTTATTCAAAACCCTCTATATGAACGCAGAACAAGTAACCCCAGAAAAATTTACAAATGGACTTTTAGAGGATTTATTAGAAAAATATACAACTAATCAACCAATGCCAGAAACAACAATGAAAACAATAAGCAATTTCAAACACACACATTACCCTAATTTATCCATGGATAATAAATTTTATGAAAAAATAAAAATCGAATTTCTAAAACAAAGAACATTACTAGAAGATATGGGTTATATTGTTGAAGATAATGGAAGTTTTAAATTACCTTAAAATTATTTAGGCTCAACTATATAAAATCTATATCCAAAATCATATTTTTTATCTTCCCTCAATTCAATAGGTACTTCGAAATTTAATATTAATCTATCAGATTCAAAAGGTAAAGGCCTACCAATACCAGAAATACAAATCATTCCACCAAAAGGCATTCTTCGAATCAATTTATTAAATAAATCAACTTCTTCTTCATCAGAATATGATTCTCTCCAATCTAAAATATTAGATAAATAAACTTTATTAAATATTCCCATTGGAACAACATGCATCAAATCTCTTCTCAAAAAAGTGATATTACCAACACTTCTTCTAACTTCTTCAATTAGATTCAAAAAATATCTTTGAACATTTCTAGCATTTACAAAATTACTATATTCAGAAGGAATAATAGAACCCCCATTAACAAAATCATCTCTCCTTTTTTCAGCATATCTCAATTGAGTTTGACTTTTATCAACAGCAACAACCTATCCAAAAAATGATAATGCAAAAGGAACACATCCAGCACTACAAACAGCTAATGAAGAATCCCCATGATTCATCCCCAATCCTTTCACAATTACTTCAAGAGTTTCTAAAGTTACAAAAAATTCAACATTATCAGAATCATAATTCATAAAAAACACGTCAAAGCTTCAATATTTAAACCTTCCCAAAACCTTTTTATATACTCTTAACTATAATAAACAAAAAGAAGTGAACTTTAATGGAAGAAAAGAAACTATTCTTAGTAGCGTTTATAGTATTAAGCACAATAATTTTAGCAACTAAACTCCCATTCATAGGCTATACAGTTGCAGAACCTTCATTAAATTTAGACTTAGATGCAACAGCATTTGCCCAATATTCATCAATTACTGGAAATATTCTTTTAGACTTAAACGAATATATTTCTCCAACTGAACAATTCACATTCAAAATAAATTCAAACACATACACATACACAATCGAAGAATTATTAGAATTAAACAACTATTCAATAGAATACGAAGAAACATCTTTCACTCCAGAAAACGAAGCATCACAAAAAAATATTCAATTCACTGAAGCAACCTCAGAATACATCGGCTTCAAAATCCCTAGATACTCAGAAGTAAACTCAATCTCATTTTCATTATCAGGTTCAGAATACAATTCTAAATACCCTAGCGCAATCAAATTAGACTTCGGCGCTGAAGGCACAGCAGACTGGTATTACTTAGGATCATTTAATTCTTATAGCACAAATTCTATCCAATCAGAAGATTTCGATTCTACTCAAGAGGGTACTGGTTATATCAGAGACTCAGAAACATATTACTGTGAATTCCTAAATCTTCCTGAAACTAAACACATCAACATCACAGCTACATACACAAGTGTTTCAACAAATGGAAACATTAAAGCAACAATACTCTCAGTACCAACAGGCAATCCAAAAGTTGGCTGGAGCGGTGGCTCAAATATTTGTGACCTTCCAGAAACTGGCAACTCTTGTGATATCGAATTAGATTACACTATTGAAGGAAAATATTTAATTTGTATCTACTCAGAAACCCAAGCTACAACTGAAGAAAACTTATATGAGATTCCATTAGACACAACTGCAGAAACTGATACAGGTTACACTTGTGATACTCAACAGAATAGTCTTTGTATCAACACAGCCTACACAAATTTCTTCATCAAAGTTTATCCAGCAATATATAATAACGAAATCAAAGGCGATATTGACGAAACTGAATGGGAATCATTCACTGATGCAATCTTAACTGCAGTAAGATATTATGTAGGTTCAACAGAATACACAGGTATTTGTAAAGAATCTATGTGTACAGTCCCAGTTAACATAACTTCATCTTCCGCAGGAAGCCTATTATTCACAAATCTAAATATAGAATACGAATCTAATGGAATTACACAACAAACTTCAAAACTTTATGATCTAATTTTACCAGCAGGCAACATCAAATCTATTGAATCCGAGGATTTATCGGAGGGGATAGAGCTTTCAATTCCATTAGGCAAAATAAATTTAAGCATAGCAGAATTAGGCGATTATACATTAGAAATTTCGTTTGCAAACTTATCAACATCAACTTCAATATCAATAAAAGAATCTTCAAAGATTTATACAGCATCAACATTAATAGAAACAGCAACAACAAAACTAAATTCATATTTAACAGAAAATACTGATGAATATAGAATATTATTCATGTTAGATAAAACCCAAAAAATACAACAAGTCATTGAAGAATTAGAAGAACTAAAAAAACAAATTGGCTTCACAGAAGAATCAGAATTATTATCAGAAGTAGAAAATAGTTTACAAGACATCCCTTGGGATATCTCGGCATCACAAACATATTCTTCAGCATCAATACTCAACGCAGAAGACATTCCATCATCCTTAGGCGACGTTGAAGAGATTTATTATAACCAAGAAAAAGTTTCAGTCGAAGCAACAATAAAAAGTATCGAGATCACAGACTATAATGGTGAAACATCCCAGTATATTTTAATCCACAGAGAAATAACAGCTAATGATAACATTGAAGGCACAATCTACGAAATTGCACCAGTTTCATTTTCTAGTCTATACTATTTCTCACGTCCAAAATCAACTTCAGGCACACAAGCAGAATATTCAATCTCATTAGAAGAAGAAGAAACTTTAGATTTATATTATCTCTCAGAAGAAAGCATCAAGCTAAGCGAATTCAATACAATCTTCATTGAAACAGTATCAGAAGAAGAAACAACAGAATTCTGTGGTGATGGCATTTGTTCAACCGATGAAAGTTGTGACATTGATTGTAATGGGGAATCATCAATAATGAATTACCTAATTTCAATAATTATTATAATAATATTAGCTGCAGGCAGCCTAGCAATATTTTTCTTAAGAAAAAAAGGCCCAATGAGTTCATTCTTAATAAAAGCAAAAGCTAAAGGATTGACAAAAGAACAAGTAACTTCATTATTAAAGAAAAAAGGCTGGAATCAAGAAGATATAGAAAAACAACTTAAGAGATATTAATCAAAAAGCTTTTAAGGATTAAATAATTTTCTCATTTTTATGGATATAAATGAAGAATCTTTTTCAGAATTTCTAGGAACAAAAGGATTAGTTATTGGATTTGATTTAGGTATAGTTCTTGGATATGGTCTTGCAATATATGATGCTGCAACTGGTAACCAATATGGTGCCTATGATAGTTTGCAAGAAACATTAAATTTAGCTAATGAAGGACTAGAAAAAGCAATTGTTACACTTTCAGCTGGTGCACAAAATATGAAAACTTTTTCTGGAATATTAGGTTTAAGTTTTTTTACAGGAGAAATAGGATATAAATCAATTCAATTATTTAAAAAACTAAGAAAACCTGAAGTTCAATAAAGCTTAAATATTATATTTAATTCACAATATTGTGGAGAAAATTAAAGCCTTTTTAAGCAAACGTGATAATCAATTACTTTTACTAGTAATGCTATTAGCACTAATAATAAGATTATATTTCTTTTTCAAAACCCATCTTCAAGGATTATGGTGGGATGAAGCAGACTACATGACTTTAGCAAAGAACTACGCTTTTGATCTTCCAGAGATTGCAGCACCTTGGCGTGCAAAGGGAATGTCAGTTCTTCTAGGGATAGCCTACCAGTTAGGTGCAAACGAAATAGTTCAAAGATTAATCATAATTGCATTCTCAGTATTAGCAATCTATCTAACATACCTTTTAGCAAAAGAGCTATATAATAAAAAAGTTGCACTTATTGCCTCAGCATTAATGTCAGTTCTTTGGGTCCCATTATTTTGGGCAGCAAGATTTTCAGCAGAAACTTTTGTATTACCATTTTACATATTAGCAGGTTTATTTTTCTGGAAAGGTTATATCCAAAACAAAAGTTATTGGTATTTAATCCTCTCAGGAATGCTCCTAGCTTATGGGATATTCGTCTATGAATCAATGGGAGTTTTTATTCCATTTGTAGCCCTCTTCATATTAGTCCACGACAAACTAAATTTCCTAAAGAATAAAAAATTCTGGTATTTCATGTTAGGACTATTAATTGTATTACCATTTGTATTCTATCATTATCAAACAACTGAAGGAAGTATTTATCCAAGATTAGACAGGGTTTATTCGGGTTCCTTAGCAGAAGGCACAGAACTAGATGTAAAATTAGAAACACAAGGATTACTAAGTGTAATTGGTTCAGGTTTCACATATTTCTACATGGCCCCAGAATATCTAAAATGGCCATTACTAATTTTAGTATTAATCGGATTATATACCTTCTTAGATTTATTCCTAGGATTAGATATATTATTCAAAACTAAAGACGAAAAATTAACTAAAGACTTCTTTGTCATCTGGTGGGCTTTGTCAGTATTAATCATGTTTGGCATTTACATGGCTATAACAATGGCTTACTACGAACAGAGATACATTTTCCCAGCATATCCAATGTTAATGATAATAGCTGCTAGAGGGATTATACTAATTGCAGACTTCTTAGAAACACAAAAACATAGATTAGGAACACTAGCAATATTCATATTAATAATCATTGTTGCAGTCCCACATTTAAGTTACGCTAACGATATTATTCTATCAAAAGCAACTTCCTTCTCTCAAGAACGTGCAGCAGGTGAATGGTTAAAAGATCACACAGAAGTTGGCGACCAATTAATTGCATGTACCCAAGCAGTACCTTTAACATATTATTCAGAAAGAAAAACTTTAACTTACAGATATAATATCACTGGTACTGATGAGGATATAACTAATAATAAAATCAAATATTTAATCCTCGACGGTTATTATTTCGATTGTAATCTAACATATATCCAACTCAGAGAAAACAATTTAACTCCTGTACAAGCATACTATGAAGGCGACCAGCCAATAATAGTAATTTTTGAAACAAATGGATACTACTAAACCCCTATCAGTTGCAATTTCAGCATTAATACAGAATAGTAAAATTCTATTAATCAAAAGAATCAAAGGTGATTATATGGGATTCCTAGGTTTACCAGGAGGAAAGGTTGAACTAAACGAACACATTTCTGAAGCAGCAATAAGAGAAATATTTGAAGAATCAAAAATAACTTCAACATTTGATGAACATCTTGGGATAGTCTCAGAATTATTAGTTGAAAATAACAAAGTCCAAAAGCACTTTATATTACATATCTGTAAATTAACACCAACCTCAACAGAAATTCTCGAGGACAAAGAAGGCCAATTAAAATGGTATGATCTTAATGAATTAGAAAAATTAAACATAATTCCAAGTGATTATGAGATCATAAAAAATCTTGTTCTTAAGAAAGAAAAAAATTATTTTAATTGTATTTCAGAAAAAGAAGGAGACAATTATATTCTAAGAAAATTTATTTAATTCCAGAGCTACCAAAACCACCTTCACCACGATTTGTTTCAGATAGTTCATCAACTTCTTCAATATGAGTATGCTCAATTTTATTAAAAACAACTTGAGCAATACGATCTCCTTTAGCAACAGAGAATGGTTCACTTCCATGATTAATTAAAATAATTCCCAATTCTCCTCTATAATTTGAATCTAAAGTTCCAGGAGTATTAACTATAGAAATACCATGCTTCAAAGCTAATCCACTTCTAGGGCGAACTTGTAATTCATATCCAAAAGGAACTTCAAAAGCAACACCTGTCCCAATTAATCTTCTTTCACCAGGATTAATTAACACAGCTTCAACACTTCTTACATCCATTGCTGCATCACCATGTCTTGTATATGTTGGTAACTGAGCCTCAGGATGAAGCTTTTTCACTTTGACTGTTAAACTAAAATCAACCATAAACAATATCAAGTAAATCCAATTAAAAACATTTCTCTACTACAAAACCCAAATCAACAAACAACATACAACTTCCAATCCATAAACAAATAATACAACTTGCTTTTCAGTATACTTCCCAGACAAAGTCATAATATGTGGAATTGAATAAATTTTATTATACATAGACTTTACTTTCCCATTCAAATAAACTCCATAACTTTGTTTCTTAAAATTTCCTCTTAATTTCAAAAACCCTTCAATCAAAAACGGAACAGAAACAATCAACGCAGCCGTCTCCATATTTCCAAGTATCGCCATAGAAACAATAACACAACCTAATAAATAAGTCAACGAATCCCCAGGGAAAATTTTCGCAGGAACAAAATTATAATACCAAAAAGCCAAAACCGCAGCAAACGAAACTACTCCAATCAACGCAGCAACCTCAGATCCATTGACATAAGCATAAACACTTAAATTACTCAAATAAATCAAAGCCAACCCAGAACCTAACCCATTAAACCCTTCTAATAGATTAACCATATTTGATGCACCTACCACACCAATCGGAATCAAAATCAACGGATACAATAATCCAAAATCCACAGCCCCAAAATAAGGTAATACCACAACTGTCATTCCCGCATTAATAACCATCAATGGTATTGCAGCAATAACCGTCAACAACGGTTTCTGCCATTGTTTTAACCCAATACTTGCTTCATGATCCCTTCTAACCAATAAATCATCAATAAACCCAATAAATGTAATCGCAAACAACGAAGTAATAAATGCTAATAGATCAATCAAATAATTTGTAGTATGATAATAAAAAGTTTGAACAAAGATTGCAAACATAATAGCAAAAAATATTCCCATAAAAACCACAATCCCACCTGCTAACGGAATTAACGGTTTTTTCTCTTTATGCTGGTCTTTAACAACAAGCCCAATCCGAGTAAAATATCTAATGAACCAAGGCATCAAAACATATACAGTAACAAACGCTATCAAAATCGAAAGCATCAAAACATATTTCATACTCAAAAAACCAAAAATAGTTAATTATAAGCATTATGCATTTACAGAATAATGAAAAAACTATCCTCAATAAGTAACAAAAAATAAATTCAGAAGTATTATAAACCCCGATTTTTAAAAAAATTTCTATGCCAAAATCAATCTCAATAGTATTTCCTGTATACAACGAAGAAGACAATATTCTTCCTTTATTAAACGCAACACTTCCAGTAGTGTCAAAATTAACCAAAGATTACGAAATAGTTTTTGTTGATGATGGTAGTAAAGACAAAACCACAAAAATCCTAGAACAACTAAAAAAAGAAAAATACATCAAAGTCTACACACTCAAAAAAAATTCAGGTAAAGCAACAGCATTATATGTTGGCTTCCAAAAAGCAACAAAGGACATCATTGTAACAATGGATAGTGATTTACAAGATGATCCAAAAGAAATTCCATTATTAGTTTCCAAAATTGAAGAAGGTTATGATTTTGTTAACGGTTGGAAAAAGAATAAACACGTTGAACACACATCCCCCATCAAAAGAGTATCTTCATTAACATTCAATCAAATGACAAAAACAGTTTCTGGAACAAACTTTAACGATTATAACTGTCCATTCAAAGCATTCAAAAGCGAAGTAGCAAAAGACTTATTCTTGTATGGAGACATGCACAGATACATTCCAGTTCAAGTTGCAAACATGGGTTACAAATACACCGAAGTTGTAGTTTCAAACTACCCTAGACAATTTGGCGTTACAAAGTATGGTTCCAAAAGAATTCTAAGAGGCTTTTTTGACTTGATTACAATCAAATATTTAATTACATACAGAAATCGTCCTTTACATGCATTTGGAGCAATGGGATTAATATTTGGAGGATTTGGAATGCTAATTAATGCTTATTTATTCATTACTTGGATGATGGGCTATGGTATTGGTGGCAGACCTCTATTAACATTAGGTGTTCTACTAACAATTATTGGAATACAATTCATATCAATCGGACTATTGGGTGAAATGATTACAAACAATATAACTAGAAACCCTGATAATTTAATCAAATAATTTTTATTTTTTATTAATTCAGAAAAATATTTGAATTTCAATCACTAATTAAATTATACGAGGCTGATACCACTAGCATTTTTACTCGGATGTAATTCTTATGCATTAACTATGCCCCTCTCAACAGGAGAAGTTCCAGTTGAATGTGTGGTCCGTTATAATAGTGAAAATATAGAATCAATGACATTATACCACCGGACTAATATCAGTAGAGAAATATTTTAGTTAAGAAAAAGAAAAATTAACAAAAACAAAAAGGTTTTTTACCATTTAGACTCCACAAAAATGAAGGAAACATATTTTCATCAGTATTCGACCAATGCTTTGATATCTACGAAGCTAATAGAGATCCTTAATTTCTTTAAAGACTTTAACATCAGTTTTCTCAACAAAATTTTTCAATCCAACTGTAAACAAATGATGTTTATCCTTTGTCAAAACTATCGATTTAGTTTTCACAGCCAAGGCCAATAACACAGCATCACTAGCATCAGGAATTAATTTCAATAATTCTTTATCAACACCTTTAACATATTTCTTCTCAGATTCAAAATCTCCAATATGCACATCAATATCATACACAACAAAAGAATGTTCTTTCAAAAGCTTACGCAATTGCACTTTATCTTTATGCAACCTATGTGAAACAGCCAAAAGCTCTTCTACATTAAACGAACTCACAGCATAATTATAACCAGGAGTCAAACTTTTTCCACGATCTAACAAATCAAACAAAAAACAAGTATCCAAAAAAACATAATTCTCTCCAGAAGTAACATGCTTCAATGAATCAAACAACTCTTTCATACAAATATAAAAGAATTAAAGCTTTAAAAAATTATTTACTCCAAGTCAAATGATTCCATCTATCTAATTGTGAAATAATTAAATCCATAACTTTTTGAGCACCAAAATAATCTCCCATCCATCTATGCCCACAATCAATTTCAACAATCTCAACTCTAAATTGTTTTAATCTTTTTCTTTGTTCTTCAGCACTAAAAATTCTATCCTGTAAAGTTACAACTCCAATTGATTTCTGTTGAGGATACAATTTAACCAAACATTCTGGAACTTTAAAAGCATGATCAGCAGTCAAAGGATTAACCCACCTATCAACAATTATTCCTTTTTCATTAACTCCAAAATCAGAATGCGCATTTATATCAGCTAAAGGAAAAAAAGGAACTATCATCGGACAATATCTTAACACTTTAAACAAAGGTAATGCCTCTATACCTAAAACTTTACGAGGCTTTTTAGTATCAGGATCAACTAAAAGATCCTCTACAGAAGTAAAAGGCGAAATGATAACTCCAGGTAAGACTTTTTGAGCATTTTGCATATTTCTATAATCCTGATCTAACAATTTAAACCCTAAAACAGTAGAAAAACTATGAGTAACAGGTAAAAACTTTCTCCCATTAACTAATTCCAAAGCTGCTTTTAATTGATTATTTTCAGTTTCTAAAGAATATAAACCTCTCTTCAATAAACCTCCAGACACAGCTTCTTGATAAACAACAAACAATTCAGCATGTTCAGCAAGTTTTGAAGGAAAATCACCTAAATAATCAGAACCAGGTAAAACATTCATTCCAGCAAAAAATACTACTGGAATATCCTTATTTTGACCAAAATGTTCATACACTAAACCATTAGTTGTTTTATCCATAATATTTACAAAAATAAATTATTTATAAACTTTTTGTTTTGTAACTACCCTAAAGGGATTATTTAAAATAATTCAACAACCTGTTGTACATCATCAGGCAATGAAGTTGCATAATATTCTTCAGGAATCACCAAATCATCCGGGTATGAAACTTCCCAGATCTTCAATGGCCCAACAATCCTTCCATTATACATCATCAATGGCACAGAAGCTTCATCTGAATAAACCAAATTAAAGTTCTCATTAGTTTTTCCGAATAAATAATGCTCAGCAAACCAATTACCATAAACTCTTGGAGATAAATACAACCCAGCACCAACCACACTATAACTATCCCCATTCACAACAGGAATCAACTGGAAGCAAGCATCAAACTCTCCTTCATCGAATATAATCTCTTGTCCATTCACAAACAAACACTTCAAAGGGACTTGTACATAATTAGACTGAGTTGCAATTACAATGTATGGCTGTTCAAAGTTACTAATAGTCCCATTATCATCATAAATAGCAGGGACCATAAAACCAACAACACCAGCACTATAAGCAGGATACAATACATCATCATACACCAAATCATCCTCTAGATACATACCACCGGTATAAACAAAATTAATCCCATCTCTAGTTTCTTGTGTTTGTTCATTATTCAAACTAAAGGCAGTAACATATGAATACCGATCATAATTTGCATCAGAACCAATTGAAGCAAAAGCTCCATACTTTCCGATCTCATCACTAATCGCTAAAACGTGTGTTGCATTTCTGGAAGCTAAGAACTCTAAAGCCTCAGTATCATTATCAGCCATCAATAAATGCCTACCTAACAAATGATTAATTGTTGGATTCGCATTTCCACCATCACTCAAAGTAGCTCTCTCTCCACCAGTCTGTAAATAATAACCATAATCCCACCAATGCGCAAACACAGCATCAGTTGGAGTATTCTCTCTTACCCAATCCATCCCATATTGCCATTGTTGAGTATAACCAGAACCCATTGAAACAGATTGATTATAAGTAGTATTATAGAAATTGAAGACAAATACTAAAGTAATAACCACTAAAGCAATCCAAACCCCATACTTCCAAACTTTATCCTTGAAATTATTAGCATAATCAGCAATAAAAAATACAAACACGGCAGCTAATATCGCAACAGCAGGCGTAAACGAGAATAATAATCTCACAGCACTTCTAGCTCCGACTAATGTGAATACAAAGAATAAACTAATAAACAAATAACCAAAATTAATTCTATTAGTCCAATTAACAAATTCTTCATTATTTTTTAACCACAAACTTCCAAGTACATACAATAGATACAACCCAAATAATATCAAAGAACCAATATACAAAATAATCGCAAAAGTAGTTTCTCCATTTAACAAACTTGAACCTGAAGAATATCTATTCAAACTAAAAGCTAATAAAAATAAACCATAAGCCACAGTCAAATAATAAGTTCTCTTCTGTAACCCCTTAAACAATTCATAACCTAAAACTAAAGATCCACCAAATACAATTGCTAAAAATTTCCAACTAAAATTACTAATCCAATCAGTAAAATAAGGTTGTTGTGATTCAGCAACAGTTAAAGCCCATCTGTTTCTCCCAAAAGGCTCGACCATATCAATATACACATCAGCCATTCTCTCAAAGATAAAACTTGGCCCATAACCAATTAAAAAGAACAATAAAGCGAGACCAACAACAATACCAAAACTCAAAAATCCATGATGCAATTTTCCGAACTTATTCTTAATTTTCAAATAATCCTTATCAAAAATAACATACTTAACTACACCAACAAAAAACGCAAAAAACATAATCCCTGATGTAAAGCTCATCAACATAGCCATAAGATTTGTTCTCGAAGAAAATAAAATCTCCCCAGTCAAATAAAATATCACCAAAAATAACCCATAAATCCATAAATTTCTATGACTTAATCTCTCTAAAAATATCAAAACTAAAATAAACGCACCTACAGTAAGGAATAAAAAATTAGCTCCACCCCAAATTGACCACATAAAACCTAATGACAACCCAGAGATAACACCATAAGTATAAGCCAACCAATTTTTCTTTTCAAGTATAAAACTAATAAAAGACCACATAGTCAAATACAAGAAAATCATAGCCAATGCTTCTTTATCCGATACACCGACCATAGTCCTAAACAAATATGAAGGCAATATTGCCAAGAACAAAGAAGCCAAAGTAGCAACTTTCCAATCAAATACTTTCTTCAATAACAAATAGAAGAATATCAAGGCAATTACAAAAGCAAATGCAGGATAAATCACATCAGCTAATTCAATAGTAACAGCAGCATTAAAGAAATGTAAGATTTTATAAAAATAAACAATCAAATGTGACATCAAATTAAACTCATCAACACCACTAAAACCATAAGGGAAATATCTCATATAATCAACACTCATCAAAGAACCATTCTCTAATAGATATTTGACATACCTTAAAATCCCTATTGCATCAGGATCAGAAGGCATATATTTACCGGTTGTTACATCAATCAAAACATTCAAACTACGCGTTCTCAAAAAATAACCTAACCAAGCAACAAAAGCAAATAATACTAAAATCAAATAATTAGACTTTTCCTTAAAATAATGAATAACCTTCTTTTTACGTTCTTCAAGATCCACTTCCATATGAAAGTAATTTTTTTACATAATTTAAATACTTTTGCGAACTAAATATATATAAACAATAATTCTATACTTTTAAACTAATGGGATTCCTTAAATCAATAACATTACTAACCAAAAGAGAACTAACTCCAATAAAATTAATTAAAACAACTAAAATACCAGAACTAAAAACTATCCCAGTAGAATATACAATTCTAAATAAAATCCTCAAGATCAACATTACATCTGAAGGGTATATGGTAGAAGAACCAGAATTATCTTCAGAAGAGAGAAATATTTACCATTTAATTGAAGATTCATTAATTGAAATAATTGATATAAAAGAAGATACAAGTATAGAAGAATATTTAGAAAAAGCCATTAGAATAATTATCTCAGAACTTAACCTGACACTTACAGAAACATCATTACAAAAGATTCTCTATTATACTTATAGGAATATTGTGGGTTTTAAAAAAATCCAACCAATTATTGAAGATCCGCTAGTCACAAGGATACAGTATAATAAAACCCTAAATATCGAACATAAAATATTCAAGATACTAAAAACCAAAATCACTTTATCAAATGAGGAATTATTCTTTATACTTAGAAAAATATCTCTAAAAACAAATAAGGATATAATAGAAAATTCAAGGATAAATTTCAAAGAAAAAAATCTCGAATATACAGCGAATATCACAAATGGAATCATAGGTTCAGTATTTGATATTAAAAAAATAGACCCCAAAAGAATCCTTCCAACAGATCTAATAAAGAACCGAAAATGTTCTCCAGAAATTCTAGCATTCCTATGGTTATTAATAGAAGACCATAATAACATTTTCTTTCTAAATAATCAAACCTATTTACAAACAATGAGTTATTTACTTCCACCGCATGCAAAAATATTTACAAATATCAATACATATACCCCAAATAGATATACAACAACAAATATTAGCAACCAACCTGAAGGAGATGAAGATTTTGGAATCATTCAAAACTACAATGGCCAATATCTAAAATCAACATTAATAGCCTCGATAAAAGAACCAATATCAGAAGCAATAACCTGTGAAATTAAAGAAGATAAAATAGTAACAATAATAGAAACAGGACACGAACTTTTCAAATATACAGATGACAAATTCCTATTTAGCCTAGAAGACAGTACATTCATCAAATCAAAAGGTAACAAAACAATCCTTATTGAAGAGTTTAAATTAAGAACCAAACTACTATTCTACCTCTCAAAAGCAGATATTACAGAAGAGAATTTCCTAAAAATAATATATGCTTATTATGAAAACCCAATAAAGGTATTGAAAAAAGCCAGAATCATATGAGCCTCGAAAAATCAAAACTACTTGTAAACCAAATTATCGAACTTTCATATAAAAAGGATACTTCTAAGATCAAAGATTTAATCCAAACTCTAAAAGAAGAAATTTCAAAGGAGAGAAGAGAATATGTCTAATCTCAGAGAAGCACTAACAAATATTCAAAAATTAATTGAAGCTTATGAGAAAGAACAACTTAGAACCAAAAAAATACAAATCCTAAATTTCATTCAAAAAGAAATCAACGAAATTGAATCACACATAAACCAAAATGAGGGTACGGTACATATAATCGAAAAAACTAAACTTATCAAAGAATTAAAAATAATAGAACACAAAAACATCCCAGAACACCATAAAGAGTATAAAATTTCAAATTATGGTCGAATATCAAATATATTTTTTGGAAGACTAACAGAATTCATAATAGAAACTTTTCCAAAATTAAACACAAAAGTGACATTATTAATAAGAGGTTCAGGATTAAGAATGTTAACTAATACATATATTAGTACAACGCTTTTCTCAACATTTTTAGCCCTATTTATCGGTGCAGCAATTGGAACAATATTTTTTTATCAAACTTCATACATCTATGGATTATTACTCGGCCCAGTATTAAGTTTAATTACAGTATTTACATTTATTATATATCCTCTAAGGCGATTTAACAAAAGAAAAAAAGAACTAGACGAAGAATATCCATTCATCGTAAATTATCTTTCAGCCCTCTCCAAATCAGAAATAACAGAATTAACACTCTTTGAAATATTACTTAATTCCCATCAAAAAACATTAGTTCCAGAAATAAAAAAGATAATCCTTTGCACAAAAGTTTTTAACGAACACATCTCAGAAGCCATCATAAAAGGAACAGAAGACATTCCCTCAGAGAAAGTCAAAATCTTTTTTAAAGAGCTCTCAGAAATTTACAAAAATAACAAAGATCCAACATCATACTTAAATAAAAAAGCCCACGAATGTATTATCGAATATGAATCTCTAAATAAAAGCCCATTCAAAGTATTAAAAAATTTATTCCAAGAAATATTTAACGCAATAAAACAAATCGAATTCAATCCTAAACGAATTGCATTAATCATTCTGGGTTCATTAATGATTATTCTAACTTTTATTTTCACAACCTCAGAAACAGCATTATTTCCTTTACTCATATTAATTTCATTCATAATTATTTGGGGCACAATATTCCAAGGAGTTTACAAAATTTGGGGCATAAACAGAGAACAAGAAACAGAATTCCTAGAATTCGTAAAAGAACTAAATAAAACCAAGAACCCATTAACATTAAACAAAGATTTCAAAATCTTAGACCTAAATATTAAAAAGTTCACACACCAATATAAGATAGGTATCCCAATAGAAAAAGCCTTTGAAACATTCTCAAAAGAAACAAATAATATTCTAATAGAATCGAGCATAACATTAGCTTTAGAAGCAAAAAAGCACAACGCAAACATCTATGAAGCTTTAGAGAATATAACTAAATCTAAAGTTCTAAAGAACATTCTAAGAATAGAGCGAATTTAATCATACAAAAAGTATATAAATAAGAAAATAGCAGAATAGTTGACTATGGTCAACAAAATATTCCTCCCACAAGAAATAGAAGTATTTTATATAATCCCAACTATACGAAAATACATAGCAATTCATCTAAAAAAGCAAGGGCTTAAACAAAAAGACATTGCAGATATCATGATGATTGATACATCAGCAATAAGCCAATATTCTAGTACAAAAAGAGGAAATAAAATCAAACTAAACTCAAAAATACAAAAAGAAATTAAAGAATCTTGTAAATTCATAAAAGATCCATTATCATATATTAAAGAAACCCAAAAAATTTTAAGATATATCCGAGAAAATTTTCTCTGTGATATTCATAAACAAATTTCAAAAGTTCCAAAGGAGTGCAAATCATGTCATTAAACGAAGCTTTAATACGCAAAATTTCAAAACTGAAAAATGAACCTGAATGGATGTTAGAGAAAAGACTCAAAGGATTAAAACTATTTAAAAAAACAAAACTTCCAACATGGGGACCTTCATTAAAAGAATTAGATTTCAATAAACTAAATTATTACACAGATTCTAATACTCCTGAAACAAGTTCCTGGAAAAAAGTTCCTAAAAAAATCAAAAAAACCTTTGATAAACTTGGAATCCCAGAAGCTGAACAAAAAGTTCTTTCTGGTGTAGGTGCTCAATGGGACTCAAATGTAATTTATCATAGTATCAAAGAATCATTAGTAAAACAAGGCATAATTTTTGAAAATATGGATACAGCCTTAAAAAAATATCCAGAATTAGTAAAAAAATATTTTATGACAATAATACCAATTTCAGAACACAAATTTACAATGCTTCATGCAGCAGTTTGGTCTGGAGGCACATTTATTTATATCCCTAAAAATGTTAAAGTAGACTTACCATTACAATCCTATTTCAGAATGAATTCCCAACGAGGAGGTCAATTCGAACATACT
>Ga0208958_1002347_pt1 | contig 16514 bp, 17 predicted proteins | sample RifOxyB1_FD_184032 | JGI IMG/M metagenome (GOLD analysis project Ga0208958, IMG submission 184032) | Soil microbial communities from Rifle, Colorado - Rifle Oxygen_injection B1 (SPAdes) | ecosystem: Environmental > Terrestrial > Deep subsurface > Rock core/Sediment | place: Rifle, Colorado... | reverse complement strand
CCCCTACCGCTACCGTCGCCAGAGCACGCACGGCCAGCCGTTCGACGTCTTCTCCCTGGGGGCGGACGGGAAGGAAGGGGGCGAGGGCAATGATGCGGACCTCGGCAACTGGCAGGGCTGATCCCGCTCAAGCAGCGAGCCGCCGCGCGGCGAGCGGTAGCGTCCAAAAGAGATCCGGATTCACCTTGGTCGAGCTGATGGTGACGATCACCGTCATCGGTCTGGCGGCCGGGGCTGTGGTTCTGTCGATGCCGGATCCCCATCCGGCCGTGGGGCTGGAGGCGGAGCAGTTCGCGGCCCGGCTGGCGCGCGCCCGCGAAGAGGCGATCCTGATCAACCAGCCCGTGGCCGTTGAGGCGGACGCCGGAGGCTATCGGTTCTCAAGCTTCGACGGCGCCGACTGGACGCCTCTGACCGGCGTCTTCGCGCCACGCAGTTGGGGCGAGGGCGTTTCCGCGCCCGCCGCGCCAACCCGCATCGTCTTCGACCCGACCGGGATCGCCGACCCGGCGCGGGTCCGGCTGAGCCGCGACAGTCAGTTCCGCACGGTGTCCATCGACGGCGCTGGCGAGGTGTCGATCAATGATTGATAATTGCACCCTCCAGGCGGCGGCACGCCCAAAGTCGTGCGACGGATTCACGCTCATTGAAATGCTGGTGGCCCTGGCGGTCTTCGCCCTGGCGGCCATGGCCCTGCTGAACCTGGCGGGCGAAAGCACCCGGTCGGCCGTGCGGGTCGAGGCGCGCACCCTGGGCGGGGTCGTGGCCGAAAACATCGCGGCGGAGGCGATGATCGCGCCCAACCTGCCGGTCGGCGAAACCGCCGGAGAGGTCCAGATGGCCGGTCGCGTCTGGCGCTGGCGTCGGATCGTGACCGGAACCGAAGTTCCCGGCATGGGGCGGATCGACGTGCGTGTTTCGACCGACGAGGGCCAGGTGGCGGATCGGGTTCTGTTCCGGGCGGCCGGAGCATGAGGCGGGGGGGCTTCACCCTGGTCGAGGTGCTGATCGCCCTGGCGATCTTCGCCCTGCTGGCCGGCGCTGGCGCCCTGGTGCTGAGCCAGACCATCGACACCCGCTTCGCCGTCCGCGCCGAGACCGACAGGATCGGCGACATCCAGCGGATGCGCGCCCTGCTGAAGGCCGACCTGGCCCAGGCCGCGCCGCGTCGCACCCGCGCCCCGACCGGGCGGCCGCTGCCGCGCGCCCTGATGGGGCCGGAGACGCCGGACGGACCGATCCTGACCCTGGTGCGCAACGGCTGGTCCAACCCCGGCGAGACGGCGCGGCCGTCCCTGCAGCGGGTCGAATACCGGGTGGTCGAGGGGCGGCTGGAGCGTCGCGTCTCTCCCTATCTGGACGGCGCTCGCGCCGGCCCGCCCCAGGTGCTGTGCCGGGGCGTGAAAGACGCCGCCGTCACCTTCATCCAGAACGGGTCCGAGGCCCAGGCCTTCGCCGCCTCCAGCGACCGGCCCCTGCCGGACGCCGTACGCATCGTCATGACCCTGGACGGCGTCGGCCGGCTGGAACAGATCTTCCTGGTGGCCTCGGCATGAGCGGAGGGCGGGCGTCGCGCGAGGGCATGGCCCTGTTGACCGTCCTGCTGCTGGTGGCGGTGATGGCGGCCGTGGCGGTCGTCCTTCTGGACGACGTGCGCTTTTCGGTGCGTCGCACCACCAATGCCGAGACCCAGGCCCAGGCCCAGTGGTACGCCGCCGGGGCCGAGAGTCTGGCGCGACGTCAGATCGCCGATCTTCTCAAGGTCGATGCCGCACGCACCCCGATCGAGCCGCGCTGGAACGGCCGGGTGATGGAATTTCCGGTGGAGGAGGGGACGATCCGCGCGGTCGTGACCGACGGCCAGAACTGTTTCAACCTGAACTCCCTCGTCTACGGCCAAGGTGAGGATCTGTTCGCGCGGCCCGAGGGGACGGCCCAGTTCATCGCCCTGGGCGCGGCGCTGGGCCTGTCGCGTGCCCGCATGGCGGCGGCGGCGGCGGCCCTGACTGACTGGATGGACAATGACGCCGAGGCCTCGCCCGGCGGGGCGGAGGATGCGCGCTACGCCGGCCTGGCCACGCCCTATCGTACCGGCGGAGTCATGCTGGCCGACGTCAGCGAGATGCGGGCGGTCGCCAACATCGACGCCGCTCTCTATCGGCGGCTGCGTCCCTATGTCTGCGCCCTGCCGACCACGACTCAGGCGCGGCTGAATCCCAACACCCTGACCCCGGGCCAGGCGCCTCTGCTGGTCATGCTGACCGGGGGCGAGATCGGCCTGCAGACCGCCCGCGCCGCCGTCGCCGCCCGCCCGGCCGCCGGCTGGGCCAGTACGGACGCGTTCTGGTCCCAGCCGGCGCTGAAGACCTTCAGCCCGGATGAGGAGACCCAGGCGCAAGTCTCTCTGCTGACACGCTATTTCGACCTTCGGGTCGATATCGATTACGGCGGCGCCCGCGCCGTCCGCACCGCCCTCTTGTACGCAGCGCCGGACGGCGCCGTGCGCACCGTCATTCGTCGCTGGACCCCTGAAGAATGAGCCAGACCCGTATTCTCATCATCCCGCCGGCGGCCTCGATGCCGGCCAACTTCCTGACGTTCGACGCGAACGGACGGGTGCTTCACCGCGGGGCCCTTTTGCTGGAGGAGGCGGCGACGACGCCGGACGTCCGCACCGTGGCCGTGGCCCCCGGCGCCGATGTCCTGGTCCGCTGGCTGGACCTGCCGGTCGGCGGGGCGGCCCAGGTGCGGGCGGCCGCGCGCTGGGCGCTGAAGGACGACCTGGCCGGCGATCCGGACCGGACGGTGGTGGCGCTCGGACCCGCGACGGGCGAGGGGCCGCGCCTGGTCGCCGCCGTCGGTGCGGGCCTGCTGGAGGCCTGGGTCGACTACCTGGCCGGGCTGGGGATCGCGCCGGCCGCCATCGTGCCCGACTGTCTGGTCCTGCCGGAACCGGAGGGCGAGGGGCTGAACGCCGCCGCCTTCGGCGCCGACATCGCCCTGCGCGGCGCCCGGTTCGCGGCCACGGTCCAGCCGGACCTGGTCGAACCGGTGGCGGCAGGGCGGCCTGTGACCGGCATTGAGGACCGCGAGACCCTGGAGCGGCTGCTGGCGGTCGCCGCCGCTGCGCCGGCCATCGATCTGTTGTCGGGCGTCGAGCGTCGGCGCGAGACCGCGCGCGGCGGCTGGCGCCTGGCCGCAGCCCTGGCGGCGGCCCTGGTCGTCTCGCCCCTCATTCTGACGGTTGCAGCCGGCGCGCGGGATCAGATCGCCGCCGACCGGGCCGAGACGCGCACCCTGACCCTGATCGCCGAAGTCGTGCCCGAGGCGGCCCAGGCCGCCGATCCGGTCGAGGAGGCGCGCCGTCGCCTGGCCGTCGCTCCGCCGCCCGGCGGCGTGACGGCCGCGACGGCCGCCCTGTTCGCTGCAGTGGAGCAGGTCGAGGGGGCGGAGCTGGACAGTCTCAGCGCCGACCCCGCCAAGGGGGTGCGCGCCACCGTCAGCTATCCGGCTTTTTCGGATCTGGAGACCCTGCGCGCGGCCATGGCGGCGGCGGGCCTGTCGATGTCGGACGCCTCGACCGTCGAGGACGGCGGCCGCGTGGTCAGTGAAGTCGTGATCGGAGGCGCCGCATGAACGGCCTGATGTCTCAAGCCGCCGCCTGGTGGGACGGCCGCACCCTGCGCGAGCAGCGGATGCTGGCGGTCATGGGGCTGGCGATCGCCGCGGTCCTGGTCTGGCTGCTGGTGGTGCGGCCGGTCTGGGCCTGGCGCGCCGACGCCGCCGAGGCCCGCGCCGCCGCCGAGGCGGACCTGGCCCTGATCCAGGCGGCGAGCGGTCGCCTGTCGCCCGCCGCTACGCCCGGCGACGTCGATGTCTCGGCCGTGGTCGCCGAGGTCGGTTCGATCACGGGTCTGACCCCGGTCATGGGCATGTCGGCGGACGGGGGGCTGGGCTTCAGCCTGACCAATGTCTCCTCGACCGCCGCCTTCGGTTGGCTGGCGGCCCTGCAGGAGCGCAAGGTTCAGGCGACGGCCCTCAATGTGGTCGAGAACGCCGACGCGACCCTGAGCCTGGAAGGGACCCTGGCGCCCGCACCCTGACGGCTCAGCCGCGCGTCAGGGTGCGCAGTTTCAGCAGCCGGTCGCCCGCCGTGATGAACAGGGTGCGGCCGTCCTCGCCGAAGGCGCAGTTGGCCGCCGCGCCCCCGGTGCGGATCAGGCCCAGCGCCCGTCCGTCGGCCGTCAGCACATGGACCCCGCCGGGGCCGGTCACGAACAGACGACCCTCTCGGTCTACGGCCATGCCGTCGGGCAGGCCGGGATTGGCCGGGCCGACCAGATCGGTGAAGTCCTTCAGCACCCGGCCGCCGGCGGCGATGTCCGGCGCGGTCAGGTCATAGGCCATCAGAACGGCGCGCGCCGGGTCCGAGACCGCGACATAGAGGTTGCGCTGATCGGGCGACAGGGCGACCCCGTTGGGGAAGGTCAGGTCCGCAACCACCAGGCTCACGCCGCCGTCGGGGGCCAGTCGATAGACCCCGTTGTGCGCCTGCTCCTTCAGCGGCGACTGGTCCATGTCCTTCAGGCCATAGGGCGGATCGGTGAAGAAGATCGACCCGTCCGCGGCCTGGACCAGGTCGTTCGGCGAGTTGAACCGCTTGCCTTCGTATTGGGTCGCCAGCAGGGTCTTGGCGCGCGTGGCCAGATCGACCCGAGCGACCGCGCGGTTGCCGTGATCGGCCATCAGGATCGAACCCGCCGGGCCGAGGATCAGACCGTTCGATCCCGGCTCGCGGAAGCCCGAAGCGTCCGGGCCGTCGTAGCCGGAAGGCTCCATGAAGACTGAGGCGCCGTCCCGTTCGGACCAGCGGTGGATGCGGTTCTCCGGCACGTCGCTGAACAGCAGATAGGCGCCCTCGGCGATCCAGACCGGCCCTTCCGACCAGGTGAAGCCGGAGGCCAGGGTCTCGATCCGGGCGTCGGGGGCGATCAGCCCGTCTAGCGCCGGGTCCAGGCGCTCGATCCCCAGGCTGGCGGGGGTCTGGGACGAGGCGGCATTGGCCGCCGCCGACAGGCCGGCGGCTCCGGCGACGCCGCCGGCGAGAACAAGACGACGCGAAAGGGACAAGGCGGATCTCCGGGCGGGACGGTCGGTCGGGGTCAAAGCGAAACGGCGCGGTGTTCGCGGGCGGACGTGTAGATGGCCTCGATGATCCGCATGTCCCTGAGGCCTTCTTCGCCCGCGACGATGGGCTCGGCCCCGGTCAGGACGCATTGGGACAAATGGTCCAGCTGAGCCGAGAACTGGTTCTGAGGCGTGTCCGGAACAAGGTGGTCCTCGGCGCGTCCTTCCGTCAGGCGACGCAGGCGATTGCCGGAGTAGGCGGTCGCCGGCTCGGCGTCGACCCAGCCCTTGTCGCCGACCACGCGGAAGCGGTTGTGGTTCGACCCATAGGAGGAGACGCAGTTGGCCAGGGCACCGGAGGGGAAACGCAGCTGGAAATTGATCCGGTCCTCGACCTCGCGGAAGCGCGGGTCGGAGCGGTCGGTCGCCTCCACCGCCGTCACCTCGACCGGCTCCTCGCCCGTCAGATAGCGCGCGGCCTGCAGGCTGTAGATGCCGATGTCCATCAGGGAACCGCCCCCGGCCAGGGCCCGGTTCAGCCGCCACTGGGTCGGATCGCCGATGGTGAAGCCATGTTCGGCCGTGATCACGCGGGGACGGCCGATCTCGCCCGAACGGGCGATCCGCATGGCCTCGCGATTGGCCGCCTCGAAATGGCAGCGGTAGCCGATCATCAGCTTGCGGCCGGCCGCACGGCAGGCGGCGATCATCTCTTCCGCCTCGTCCGCCGTATTGGCCATCGGCTTTTCGCACATGACGTGCTTGCCGGCGGCGGCGGCTCGCAGGGTGTATTCATGGTGCATCCCGTTGGGCAGGATCACATAGACGATGTCCACGTCGGGATTGTCGCGGATCGTGTCGAAGGTCTCGTAGGTGTAGAGGCCCCGTTCAGGAACCCCGTAGCGTTCGGCGTAGCGGCGCGCCTTCTCCGGCGAACCGCTGACCAGGGCCGTAACGCGCGAATGGCGGCATTCCGCGAAGCGCGGCAGGATGATGTCTGCATAACCCCCCAGACCGACGATGGCGTAACCCAGCCGCCGGTCAGTGGACTGGGCGGCCAGGACCGAGGCGGGGGCCAGGCCGGCCGCCGCAGCGCCCAGTTGCATCAGCGATCGGCGTGTGGGCGTCATCATCGTCGGCTCTCCCCGCTCCGGATGGCCCATAGTGACGGCTTCGCCCCCGGGGGCAAGCCATGATCGCCGCGATCCAATGTCTCACGCCGCGTCGACGCCGAGACCCTACAGCGCCAGTCGCAGCGAGGCGCGGAGGCTGCGCGGGGCGCCGGGGAAGATCCACAGAGCGCTGTACGAGCTGGCGGCGTAGCGCTCGTCGAACAGGTTATCGACCTCGATCCGCGCCGTGACCTGGGGCGTCACCCCGTATTCAACCGCCGCCTTGGCCTTCCAGTAGGCGGGCAGCCGCACCCCGTCGGTGGTCAGGGTCGCAGCCCGGTCGCCGACATAGGCGGCGCCGGCCGTCATCGACCAGTCCGTGCCGTGGGACGTGGCGAATCGACCGACGACGAACAGCGAGCCCGAGTGTTCCGGCACGTTCAGCACATGGTCGGTGGCGAAGGCTTCGTCGTCGGCCTCGGCGTCGGTCCAGCCGTAGTTGGCGACCACCTGCCAGGCGTTTCCGACCCGCACCGACCCGTCCAGCTCGATTCCGCGCGAGGTCAGCTTGCCGACCGGCGCCAGATAGTTGGCGTCCACCGGGTCGCTGGTCAGGATGTTGGTCTTCTCGATGTCGAAGACGGTGGCGGCGAGGTCTATCCCCTCCCAGGCCCCGGACAGGCCGATCTCATAACCCTTGCCCTCTTCCGGAGCGAAGCCGTCGCCGGTCCGGCCCGTGCCCGAGTTCAGCACGAAGGATTCGCCGTAGCTGGCGTGGGCCGTCAGGTGGTCGGTCAGGCGGTAACGGGCGGCGAAACGATAATCGACCGGGCTGTCCTTGGTCTCGCTTTCGGCGGCGGTGCGGTTGTTGCGGATGGTCTGGCTGTAGTCGTCAAAGCGCACGCCGGCGACCAGGCTGAGACGGTCGGTCGCCTCCCACAGGTCCTGAACATAGAGGGTGACGACGTCGCGCGTCTCCAGATTGTCGGTGAAGGGCAGGGGCGTCGGCGCCGTGACCGCGCCATAGACCGGGTTGAACAGGTCGATCGCATAGGGATTGGCCGCCGTCGGATTGATCCGCAGCCACTTCTCGCCGTAGGTCAGCTGATAGGCCTTCACGCCGAAGCCCAGATGATGCACGCCGGGCCCGGCGGCGACCACGCCGTTCAGCTCCAGCCGGGCCGACAGATCCTCGACGGTGAAATCCCGGCCTCGCCGCTGGCGCCACAGGCTGTCGCCGACCAGGCGCGAATGGTCGCTGGACAGGCCCTTCAGCGAGCCGCCCCGCCAGGCCACGCCGCCGTTCAGGCTCCAGTCCGCGTTGATCTGATATTCGGCGGTGATCTGGTGCCGTTCGTTGCGGAACCGGGTCGGGCCGTCGCTGGGCTCGCCGTAGTAGTTCGATTCCGGCAGGGCCAGGGCGTCGCCGTTGACGGCGGGCATGCCTCGGTCGAACAGGGTCGAGAAGACCGTGAATTCGCCGACATAGGTCAGGCGCAGCGCGTCATTGGGCCGCCAGGTCAGGGACGGGGCGACCGAGGTGCGGTCCGTCCCGACATGGTCGCGCCAGCCCTCGCTGGTCTCGCCCGCCAACACCAGCCGCCCGGCCAGGGTCTCCGCGATAGGGCCGGTCACGTCCAGCTCGCCTCGGCGCAGACCAAAGGAGCCGACCGTGCCGGTGAAGACCACGTCGGGGGCGAAGCGCGGGGTCTTGGAGACGATATTGATCCGGCCGGCCGGGTCGATGTCGCCGAACAGGGCGCCGGCCGGGCCTTTCAGCACCTCGATCCGCTCGGCTGTGGCCGGGTCGCGCGGCGGGGCCATGCCGCGGTTGGCCAGGAAGCCGTCGACATAATATTCCGCCCCGCCGTCGGGCGTGCCCAGGAAGCCGCGGACGGCGAAATTGTCCATCACCCCGCCGCGATTGTTCTGCTGGCTGACGCCGCTGACCAGCTCCAGGGCGTCGGACAGGCGCGTGGCGCCGACGGCGTCCAACAGGTCGCTTTCGATCGAACGGCTGGACGGCGACATCCGCTCCGTCACGGCGCCGACGCCCAGGGTCCGGTCGTGTGGGGCCGTGCGACGGCCCAGAACCACGATCTCCCCGACGGTCGCAGTCTCGCCCGGCTCCAGCGGGGCGGGGGATTCGGCGGTGGCGGCCGCCAGCAGGCACAGGCTGGCGCAGCTCGAAAGCAGGGACACGTGATACTCCATTGAAACGTTATAAAGTATCGGCTATCCGCTTCCGCCTGATGCTGTCAACCGCTGCAACGCTTGTGTCCGCCCCCGCCGTCAAAGCCGAGCCGGTCCGCCCGGCCGGCCGCATCTGCTCGATCGACGCCCTGCGCGGCCTGGTCATTCTGCTGATGCTGGTCGATCACGCGCGGGAGTTCTTCTTCATCCACGCCCAGGTCTCCGATCCGATGGACGTGGAGGCGACCGAGCCGGCCCTCTTCTTCACACGCCTGTCGGCCCATCTGTGCGCCCCGGTGTTCGTGGCCCTGACCGGACTGGGGGCCTGGCTTTACGGCGCCAAGCCGGCGCAGGGCGGACGCGGCGCGGCGGCGGCCTCCGGCTTCCTGCTGAAACGGGGGCTGTTCCTGATCGTGCTTGAACTGACGGTGGTCAATTTTGCCTGGACCTTTTCCCTGACGCCGGAGATCCTCTATCTGCAGGTGATCTGGGCCATCGGCCTGTCGATGATCGCCTTGGCCGCCCTGGTCTGGCTGCCCCGTCCAATTCTGATCGCCGTGGGCCTGATGCTCGTCCTGGGCCATAATCTGCTGGATCCGATCACGATCGAAGCCGGCCGCCCGGGGCACGTCTTCTGGGCCGTGCTGCACGACCGGGGGCTGATCGACCTGCCGTGGGGAGGTCAGGCGCGCACCTCCTATCCGCTGTTGCCCTGGATCGGCGTCGCGGCCCTTGGCTACGGCCTCGGTCCCTGGTTCGCGGCCGCGCCTTCGGCGCGGCTCCGGCGGCTGGTCCTGACCGGACTAGGCGCCCTGGCCCTGTTCGCCGTCCTGCGGGCGGTCAATCTCTACGGCGATCCGACGCCCTGGAGCGTCCAGGCGACTCCCGTGCAGACGGTCATGAGCGTGCTCAACCTGACCAAATATCCGCCGTCAGCGGACTTTCTGCTGCTGATCCTGGGCGTGGGCGCGTCGCTCCTGGCGGGGCTGGAGCGGGCGCCGACCCGGGCCGTCGGCCTGCTGGCCGTCTTCGGCGGCGCACCCTTGTTCTTCTACCTGATCCATCTCTACGGCCTGCATCTGCTCAATCTCGCCGCTCTCGGCCTGTTCGGCCCCAATCAAGGCGACGGTTTCGGCCTGCCCGGCGTCGGCTGGCTTTGGCTGCTGGCGGCGGTGGCGGCGGTTCCCTGCTGGTTCGCCTGCCGCTGGTTCGCCGGCGTCAAACGCCGAAGCCCCCAGACCTGGATGCGCTACCTCTGAACCCGGTCGCCGATCCGGCCTAATGGGCCGCGACCTCAAGGGCGTAGATCCGCGCGCCGTCCGTGTCGAACAACGCCAGGGTCAGGCGGGCGTCGACGCCGCCGCGCAGCGCGTAATCTCGCAGAAGATCGCCGACGGTCAGCAACGCTTGACGGCGCGCCGCGTTGTCATCCTCGGCCGTGAGCTCGAGGCGTTCCTTCACGTCGGCGACGCCCAGCTCAAGTCTGTATCCGCTCATGAGACACTTTACGCGCGAGCGGGTGCGGCGGGTCGTCGATAAAGGACATTTGTTCAATGTTGGACTTGCTGGTCCGCAAATTCGAGCGCCGGGACGACATTTCCGCCGCACAGCGGGAGGCGATCCGCAGTCTGCCCGTCCAACTGCGGCAGGTGCGTGCGGGCGAGAGCATAGTGAGCGAAGGGGACCGGCAGACGGCCAGCCTTCTGCTGGCCTCCGGCTTTGCCGCCCGTTTTTCCCTGATGCGCGACGGCGGGCGCCAGTTCACCGAACTGGGCCTGCCGGGCGACTTCATGGACCTGCACAGTCTGGTGATGAAACGGATGGACCACGGGGTCCTGGCCCTGGCGGACTGCGAACTGGCGGCGATCCCGCACGAGGCCCTGCGGGACCTGACGGCCCAGGATCCCCATCTGGCCCGTCTCCTTTGGCTTGAGACGGTGGTGGACGCGGCCATCCACCGAGTCTGGATGGTGGGGCTGGGCCGACGCGACGCCCTGTCCCGCATGGCGCATCTGTTCTGCGAGACCCAGGTGCGGCTTGACGCCGTCGGATTGGCCGGCGGGCTCAGCTTCGACTTCCCCCTCAGTCAGACCGAACTGGCCGACGTGCTCGGTCTCTCGGCCGTCCATGTCAACCGCACCCTGATGGCGCTGCGATCCTCCGGCTTGATCGATTGGCGAGAGGGGCGGGTCACGCTCAACGACTGGGCGCGTCTGGTGCGCCTGGCCGACTTCGACCCGCTTTATCTCCGGCTGTGGAAGGAGCCGGTCTGACCGCCGGGGCGCCCGCTGCGGGAGAGACCGGATCGGCCTCCGGTAACCGATGGGCGACCCCTCCCGGTCGCAGGCGGCGGAACTGTCGGACGTCACTCCAAGCGCGGCCGCCACGCGGACCACGCGTTAACGCGCTCGCCGTTGGCGAGCGCCGCCGGTCTGTCGGGAAAGGTCGGAAAAGAAGTGGGACGATGGTGGGTGATCACAGGTTCGAACTGTGGACCCGCTGATTAAGAGTCAGCTGCTCTACCGACTGAGCTAATCACCCACACCGATCGTCGCGACTTCGGCGAAGACGAGCGCCCGCCGAAGGGCGCTCCTACTACCCATCCCTTCCGGGGTTGGCAAGCGCTTTCGCAAACTTTCTTTGACGGGCATGGTCTCGTCGGAATCGGCCGCAGGGGCGGCGGGGGAGTATGCATCATGGCCTTCTGGAACCGGCGTCGTTCGATCGACGTCATGACGGCGCCGCACGACGGGCCGCGGCTGAAACCGACGCTCAGCTGGCCGCATCTGCTGGCCCTGGGCGTGGGCGCGATTGTCGGCACGGGCATTCTGACCCTGATCGGGGTGGGGGCGGGGCTGGCGGGGCCGGCGGTGCTGGTCAGTTTCGGCCTGGCCGGTCTGGTCTGTGTCTGCGCCGCCCTGGCTTACGCCGAGCTGTCGACCATGATGCCGGCGGCCGGCAGCGCCTATACCTATTCCTACGCCGTTCTGGGCGAGATGATCGCCTGGGTCGTGGGCTGGAGCCTGATCCTGGAATATTCGCTGGTGGTCTCGGCCGTGGCGGTGGGCTGGTCGGGCTATGCCGTCGGCTTCCTGAGCGGCCTGGGCGTGGATCTTCCGGCGGCCCTGGTCGCGGGGCCGCATGCGGGCGGGATCGTCAACCTGCCGGCCGTGGCCATCATCGGGGTGGTGACCGGTCTGCTGCTGCTGGGCACGCGCGAGAGCGCGACCCTGAACGCCGTCCTGGTGGTCATCAAGATCGCAGCCCTGGTCGTCTTCGTCGCCATCGCCCTGCCGGCCTTCAAGACCGAGAACTTCACGCCGTTCATGCCCAACGGCTTCGGCGCTCCCTTCGTCCAGACGGGCGTCATGGCGGCGGCGGCCATCATCTTCTTCGCCTTCTACGGATTCGACGCCATCTCGACGGCGGCGGAGGAGACCAAGAAGCCTGAGCGCGACCTGGCCATCGGCATCATCGGCTCCATGCTGGTCTGCACGGCCCTGTATCTGGTGGTCGCCGCCGCCGCCATCGGCGCCCGTCCGGTGGCCGAGTTCGCCGCCAGTCCTGAGCCCCTGGCCTTGATCCTGCGCCAGATGGGGCAGGGGACGGCGGCCCAGTGGATCGCGGCGGCGGCGGTCATCGCCCTGCCGACCGTGCTTCTGGCCTTCCTGTTCGGCCAGAGCCGCATCTTCCTGGGCATGGCGCGCGACGGCCTGTTGCCGCGTCGGCTGGCCAAGGTCTCGGCGCGCGGCGTTCCGGCGGTGGTGACGGTCTTCACCGCCGTGGTGGTGGCGATCCTGGCCGGCCTGTTGCCTCTGGACGAACTGGCCTCCCTGGCCAACGCCGGCACCCTGGCGGCCTTCTGCGCCGTGGGGGTCTGCCTGATCGTGTTGCGCCTGCGCGAGCCCGGCCGCCGACGCGTGTTCAAGGCGCCCCTGTGGCCCCTGGTCGGCGCCGTCACCGTGATCGGCTGCGTCGTCTTCTTCCTCAGCCTGAAGCCGGTGACCCAGATCGGCTTCGTCGTCTGGAACCTGATCGGCGTGCTCATCTATCTGGCGTGGTCGTCCCGGAACTCCCGTCTGGCCAAGGGCGAGGAAGAGGCCGCCTGATGGCCCGTCGCGACCTGACCGGCGCCGTCGACTTCAGCGTGCTGGAGGGCATGACGAGCGGCGACGCGGCGATTTCGGAAGAGGTGCTGGGCCTGTTCGTCGAACAGGCCGCCCTCTGGTCCGCCCTGCTGAACCCCAAGGTCGAGGGCTGGCGCGACGGGGTCCACACCATCCGGGGCGCGGCGGCGGGGATTGGCGCCGGCGACCTGGCCGCGATCTGCGCCCAGGCGGAAGCGGCCGAACAGACCCTGGCGGCCCCGGCGCTGGAGCGGGTGCGTGATGCTCTAGAGGCGGCCCTGGCCGATGTCGCGGCCTATCGGCACGAGCTGATGCTGCGGGGGCTTAAGGCCTAGCTTCGAGTCCGGTCATACACCGCGAACTCATGCGCGATGCACCGGTCGATCAGCAGCCGCCAGACCGGTTCGGCGATCTCGGGCGACAGGTGGTGCGCTTCCGCGGCCGTCAGCACCTTGGCCACCACGTCGTCTATACGGGCCTGGTCGAAGACGGCGTCGCGGTCGGGCTTGATGCGGGCGGCGGCTTCCATATAGCGCTGGCGTTCGGCCAGCAGGGCGACCAGGGCGCGGTCCAGGGCGTCGACGCCCTGGCGGACCTCGGCCATGGACTGGCATTCGGCGGGTTCGACGCGTGCGTCGACGGCGACTTGTACAGCGACGGGGGCAGGGTGGTGCATGGCGGTCGGGTTAGCCGTTCAGGCCGCCCAAGCCAAGTCGTCAGCCGACGAAGGCCCGCTCCAGCACATAGTCCGCCGGTTCCGCGTTCGAGCCTTCCTTCAGGCCGTAGGTCTCCAGCAGTTCGCCGGCTTCCTTGATCATGGCCATGGAGCCGCACAGCATGACCCGGTCCTTGGCCGGATCGAAGCCTTCGGGCAGGCCCAGGTCGCGGAAGAAGTCCCCCGACTTGATCCGGTCGGTGATCCGGCCCGGCGTCACGAACTCTTCTCGTGTCACGGTCGGGTAGTAGGTCAGCTGGGCGGCCGCCTCCTCGCCGATCAGCGGGTCGTCGTGGATCTCGCGGGTGAAGAAGTCGCGGTAAGCCAGGTCGGCGACGTTGCGCACCGTATGGATCACATAGACATGGCCGAAGCGGGAATAGGTCTCCGGATCGCGCGCCACGCTCAGCCAGGGCGCCAGACCCGTGCCGGTGCCGATCAGGAACAGCCGCTCGCCGCCGGTCAGGGCGTCCAGCACCAGGGTGCCGGTCGGCTTCTTGCCCATCAGCACAATGTCCCCGGCCACAATCTTTTGCAGCCGCGACGTCAGCGGACCGTCGGCGACCTTGATCGAGAAGAACTCCAGCTCCTCGGCCCAGCAGGGGCTGGCGATGGAATAGGCGCGCAGGATCGGCTTTCCACCGTCCTCGCCCGGTAGGCCGATCATCACGAACTCGCCCGACCGGAAACGGAAGTCCTCAGGCCGTTTCACGCCGAAGCTGAACAGGCTGTCGGTCCAGTGGCGGACCCAAAGAACCTCCAGTTCGTTGAACGGGCTGGCTTTCACAGGGGCGGGGGAGAGGGCGGCGTCGGTCATGGTGCGGCCTCTCTAATCTGAGACCCGCTCGCAGGGAAGAAAAAGCCGGCGCCGGACCCGCCACTTTTCCTCGTGACGGCTTGCAGAAGGGCCGCTAGCGTCGCCGACCATGCGCACAGTTCTCCTTGCTTCGACCATCCTCCTCTCGGCCGGTTCAGCGGTCGCCCAGGAGACCCCCTCCAACATCCTGACGCCTGAACGGGTCTTCTCCAGCCCCAGCCTGAACGGCCCGGTGGCCAAGGGGGTCAGCCTGTCGCCCGACGGCCAGTTGGTCGCCTTCCTGCGCTCGCGCGAAGACAATGTGGACGTCCAGGACCTGTGGGCCGCGCCCACCGGCGAGGGCGAGGCCTACAAGCTGATCGACGCCCGCGCCCTGGTTCCCGACGCCGGCGAACTGTCCGAGGCCGAAAAGGCGCGGCGCGAGCGGATGCGGATCAGCGCGCGCGGGGTGGTCGAATACGCCTGGGACCAGCAGGGCCGCTACATCCTTGCGCCGCTGGAGGGCGACATCTTCCTGGCCAGCCGCGCCGACGGCAAGGTGCGCCGCCTGACCGAGACCGAGGCCGACGAGATCGACGCCAAGGTCTCGCCCAAGGGCAATTTCGTTTCCTGGGTCCGCGACCAGAACCTGGTCATCTATGATCTGGCCACGGGCAAGGAGACGCCGATCACCGACGACGGCGCCGGTCTGATCACCTGGGCCACGGCCGAGTTCATCGCCCAGGAGGAGATGGACCGCGACACCGGCTACTGGTGGAGCCCCGACGAACGCTACATCGCCCTGACCCGCGTGGACGAAAGCCCGGTGGACGTCGTGCCCCGGTTCGAGATCACCGGCGGCGGCGCGACCATGGTCGAGCAGCGCTATCCCCGCGCCGGCCGTCCCAATGCCCAGGTCGAACTCTATGTCCGCGATCTTCAGAGCGGCGCGCGGGTCAAGGTGGACCTGGGCGCGAACACCGACATCTATCTGGCGCGGGTCGATTGGGCCAAGGACGGCAAGACCCTGTATGTCCAGCGTCAGTCGCGCGACCAGAAGACGCTCGACCTGCTGAGTGTCGATCCGGCCACCGGTGCCGCGCGCGTCATCCTCAGCCAGAAGGCCCAGGCCTGGGTCGATCTGAACGACGACTTCCACGTCCTGCCGGACGGCCGTTTCATCTGGTCGAACGAGGACAGCGGCTGGCGGCACCTGTACCTGTACGACCGCGACGGCCGCCGTATCCGGGCGATCACGCGCGGCGACTATCCGGTCAAACATCTGGACGGAGTCAACGAACAGACGGGCGAGGTCTATTTCACCGCCTCCATGCGCGACGGCAAGGAACTGCCGATCGAGCAACAGATGTTCCGCGCCAGCCTGAACCGCACGGTCGATCCGGTGGCGGTCACCCCCGCCGGCGGCTGGTGGAACGTCTCGGTCAACGGGCCGGCGACCGCCTATGTCGGCAACTATTCCGATCCGAACACCCCGCCCCAGTCGGCCCTGTACCGGATCGACGGCACGCGGATCCGCTGGATCGAGGAGAACCGGCTCGACGCCGACCATCCGTTCGCCCCCTATGTCTCGCGTCTGCGCACGCCCGAGTTCGGGACCATGCAGAGCCACGGCGAGACCCTGGTCTGGCGCATGACCACCCCGCCCGACTTCGATCCGTCGAAGAAGTACCCGGTGGTGATGCAGGTCTACGGCGGCCCCGGCACCGGCGCGGGCGTGCAGAAGAGCTGGCAGCCCCTGACCAACCAGCTGCTGACCGAGGCCGGCTATATCGTCTTCCGCGTGGACAACCGCGGCGAGGGCGACCGGTCCCAGGCGTTTGAGACCAGCATCTATCGCCGCCTGGGCATTCCTGCGGTCGAGGATCAGGCTTTGGCCGCCAAATGGCTGAAAACCCTGCCTTATGTTGATGGCGACCATATCGCGGTCATGGGCTGGAGCTTCGGCGGTTTCCTCAGCCTGCTGACCCTGACCGATCCGGACGCTGGACTGGCCTCGGCGCTTGCCGGCGCCGCCCCGACCGAGTGGAGCCTCTACGACACCCATTATACCGAACGCTACATGTCCACGCCCCAGGACAATCCGGACGGCTACGCCGCCACCGACGTCCTGCCGCGCCTGGATCATCTGACGGGGCGCCTGCTGATCCTGCACGGCATGGCCGACGACAATGTCATCTTCGGCAACGCCACCCGCGTGATCGACGCCCTCCAGGCCAAGAGCACGCCGTTCGAGATGATGCTCTATCCGGGCCAAAGGCACGGCGTCCGCGGCGAACCGCGGCAGCTTCAGCAATGGCGGACCTATCTCGACTTCCTGGACCGCACGATCGGCAAGAGGGCTGAGACGGCGGACTGACGGCTTAATCAGGAACGGGGCGAACATGTTGAAGACCAAGCTTTTGGCCGGCGTGTTCGCCGTCGTC
>Ga0208958_1002346_pt1 | contig 16517 bp, 13 predicted proteins | sample RifOxyB1_FD_184032 | JGI IMG/M metagenome (GOLD analysis project Ga0208958, IMG submission 184032) | Soil microbial communities from Rifle, Colorado - Rifle Oxygen_injection B1 (SPAdes) | ecosystem: Environmental > Terrestrial > Deep subsurface > Rock core/Sediment | place: Rifle, Colorado... | reverse complement strand
AAGGCAGGGGAGCTATTAGTATCCACACCAACAAAAACAAATAATTTCTCTTCTTTTTGGTAATAGCTTGATAAGTTACAAAGATTAACCCAACAAGTATAAACGGGGCTTCAGTTTTGTAAAATTCACCTACTGCCTGGGTTGAATGCCGAGAATTTTTGTCTCCAGTGAAAAAAAGGTATTTTGGTAAAAAGTGCCACACATACTGTTTACCTACAATTTCTAATTGTCCAAATAATCGACTTTGGGCTTCCTGGTAAAAAAAGGAGGTTTGTTTAGCTCTAGCCAAACCCAAAAGTTGTGGATTGGTAATAATCACCAAAATTGAAAACAAAAAGGGTGTGAAACTAACCCAAAAACGTATTTTGTCCACCAATAACTCTTTCCGGTACGACAACACCAGACACAAAACCAGAGGTGGCACCACCACTTTCGCACTGTGATAAGTCAAAAGAGTCACGCCAAATGACAAAAAAGCAAAGGGTAAAAATTTTTTGTTCTTTTCAATTCCTAAATAAAAAAAATATACTCCCAGCAAAAAGAAAAAAATTACAAAATTCAATTCGTGGTTGAGACGCGAAAATTGAATTGCGTAAGGGGAAAAGGTCATAGCCCCAGCCGAAAACAGACCCACCAATTTCTTTTTAGAGAGGGATACTCCAACCAAATAAATTAAAACAATATTCACCATCCCCAAAAGAGCAGCCGGCAACCTAACAACAAAATCACCTACTCCAAAAAATTTGACAAAAAGAGCCGTGATATAAATATGAACCGGATGCTTGTAGTCTTCAAAAGATTTAAAAACCAAAGGAAATTTAAACCCCCACTCATCCCTCCCCCAGTTAGCAATGGTAAAAGCATTGTAGCCTACCGCAGTCTCGTCCCAACTTAAAGATGGCGGGTTTCTATCCAATCGATAAAGGCGAAGAATTCCACCTAAAATAACAAGGGGTAATAAAATAAACGGTACTAAATATCGTTTCATTTCTTCACAAAAACAAAATTACCAAAGCTTTTGACGGTAGAAAAACCCCACTCGCTAACCGGATTATAAACGACAGTCTGCCTAAACTTTACCGGGTCGTATTTTTGATAATACAGAGTAAAAACATACGGCTGGGCATATTCATCGGACACTTCCAGTGGCTTAGTCTGATCAATCGGTTGAGTAAATATTTGCTTGTATGACAGTTGCCAATCTTTGGAGTATAAGTAATTGTATTGTTGATAGAAATTGTAGGTATAATTTTCAAACTGGAGGGCCATAAAAATAACCGCTGTCACCAGCAATATCCGGTTCCTTGCCCCCAAACCAAACAAAATAGACAACGCCGGAAACATTAAAAACGACCGCAACGCATGCGGACTTTCGTGAGTCAGGCTAGCCGCCACCGGAGCTAAAATCAAAATAAGCAAGATACTGTGTCGTCTTTTAATGGCAGCCACTAAACCAAGCAATATAATCAGAGTCGAAAATATTGAAATTAAACCAAACTTCGGAAAGTTACTTCTCGGGTTAGTATCACCATCAAAAAACAAAAATTTGGGTGAGAAATGAGAAAAGTAATTTTTGGAAAACTGTAAAGCTTTGGAGGGTAAACTACCTTGCAAAGAGACCGCCGCCAGTCTTGCCCCGCCAGCATCATATCGATAAAGTTTGTAAATAGGGATAAAACTAACAAACAACAGCAACATGGAAAGAAAAATAATCAAAATATGTTGTTTTTTCAGAAAAAAAACTAAAGAAAAAAGAAAGAATAGGGGGGAAATAACGCGAAAACTATTATAGGAATACATGGCCAAAATATGAGCCAGGCCAGAAAACAAAAAAAGAACCGGTTTCTCTTTAGACTTTAGAAAAAAGAGCCACGCTAGTAAGAAAAAGGCCGTACCGGCCGTCATCTCATACCCTACCCTGGTAATTAGCAAACCCCATGGGGATAAAGTAAAAAAAACTGTCGCCCACAAGGCAGATGTGCTATCTGCCAGTTTTTTAGTAATGAAATAAACGGCCAGTAAGGACCCCAGAGAATAAATTACTGCCGGAAACCTTACCGCCAACTCCCCGTAGCCAACAACAGCTTCGGCTAATGCAACCGAATAAATATAGACTGGCAACTTAAACTCGCCAAAAGCCCGAAAATGCAAGGGTAACCACTCTCCCCACTCATCCCTACCGGTTGTTAATACCGCATGGGCATTATAACCGATAGAGGCCTCATCCCAATACAAAGAACCGGGGATTTGGGTAATTTTTACTAACCTGGTGACCAAAAATAAAAGACAAACCAGAATCAAAAAAAAATATTGTTTCATTTGGCTACGATATCAAAGGCTCGGCTACCATCCAAAAAATTAACGGTTTTAAGTCTTGGTTTGTCCGATTGAAAATCACCCTCTTTGCCGATAAATAAAATGGTTTTACCCGGATTTTGGTTGACGATGTCCCAATAACCCGTTCCTTTATCAGACAGATTGGGGAAATAAAACTTGTCAAAGTTGGTTACCCACACCCAGTCAAAGGATTTAAACCTCACCAGGTTGGGATTGTCAAAATATCTCTCCGGTGGGTAAGCCAAATAAAAGAGTGTAAACATGTGCGGTTCTCCATAAGCCCGGGTGTAAACAATCAGATTATACTTATCATAATTTTCTTTGATATATTCCGCCACTTCACGATTACCATACTGCCAGTCCTGAGAATAACGAACAGGATATACTTCGAATAAATTTCGAAGATATCCTGTAATTTCCAATGAACCAATTACCAATAATCCAATTAAAAATATATTCCTAAACCGTTTTTTTTCAAAAAATCCATAAACTGAAATCAAACCGTAGGCCGTCAAAATTTGATAAACGGGGTTGGCAATTACGGTCCGTAAGGCGTTGGGAATTGAATCATGGGTTGTGGCCACTGGCACAAAAGCCAGCATTAACCAAATTACCAAAAACCAACGATATTTTTCCTTTTTTATATACAAAAGATAAAAACCCAACAGCAGAAACGGGGCTTGCCATTTATATAATTCACCCATCCCTTGAACGTGGTGTTGAACATGGTTTGCCCCACGGAGAAACAAAAAGTTTGGCGTAAAGTGAGCCAAGTAGCTTTGTGCCATATAAAAAGAAATGTAGGTTGCTTTGTTATGAATCAACCGTGGTAGGGGTGGGGGTAGCCTTGACAACCCTCTTCGCTCATTGATTCTGGGCACTAAACCCGCCTCATTCACAATTGAGACTAACTTATAGCGAGCCGAGGCCTCGCCAGACAAAACAAAGGGTACCGCAGGTAAAAGTAAACCGGCAAACAAAAGTCCGGCCAAAAGAGCCTGTTTGAAATTCTTTACAAAAACCTTCCGGAACACCAATCCTATAATTACTAAAAACAAAGGGGTAAAAACACGAGCCGAGTTATAAGTGTAGAATGAAACAGCAAAGGGAACGGCAGCGACTACCCACCAAAACCTTTTGCCGTTCAAGCCCTTCACCAACCACCACATCCCCAACAAGACCCAAAACAAGGAAAGGGACGACTCAAAGGAAGCTCGAGTCAGTTGGATATGCCAGGGAGAAATTGATAACAGGAAACAGGCAACAAGTGACAGGCTATAGTGTTTAAATAGTTCCTGGACCAACAAAAAGAGGATTAATACAGTTAAAGTACCATAAATTACAGGGGTGATACGTACCCCAAAAGGATTCAAACCAAAAAGAGCAATCGCCGGAATGGAAGCATAAATTTGCACCGGCAATTTGTACTCGCCATACGACTGAAAATGCAGGGGAAATCTAACCCCCCATTCATCCTTGCCAGTAATTAAAACCGAATAAGCATTATAACCAATGGATACCTCATCCCAATTCAAAGATGGTGGAATTTGAGTGATTCTGTACGCCCGCAACAGAAAGGCAACTGCCAGGATCAAAAACAAACCTACACCACGCTTAAACATTATTTAATGATACAACTTTCCAGGGTTGGGGAATAAGCCTTAAGTCTAGTTTCACCTGTTAAGTCTTTAATAACGAACTCAAAATTAAGTTTATGCTCCTTGACCTGTGTTTCGGAAAAAGCCAAAACATCACCCACCAAAATAACATTTTCTAGACAAAGGTCTTTTTCCCAATTAATCCCTCTGACTTCCATATTATCAACCGAATATAATTCATCGATTTCCGGTGCATTGTAGTAGCCACCCTTCATTCTTGCCTTCAAGAGTGTTTGTAACTTAGCAGGATCGTAGCGTTTAAAAAAAGCCATACGAATTCCGGTTCCCAAATCTCTAGGTGAATCAACAATAAAAAATTTGTTGGGATATTTGTCTGTCGTTTCCAAAAGTTTAATGTAACTATAACCATAAACTTCCGATCTTTCATATTTGGTCAAAACATATCCAGATTTATAAAGAGAAAACATTGAAGCTAACGATAAAAACAAGCCAATGCCTAAAAAGAGCGACTTGTTTAATTTTACAAATAGTTCATTAACACCCAGCGAGATAATTAAACCAATCCCCCACAAAAAAACCAATACCCTTAGGGTGTAAAAAGGATCAAATGTTAACGCAGCCGGTATCAAACCAAACACAATTATCAGCAACAACAACCGGTGAAAAAAGTTCGCCATGTTTCTAAACAAAACCCCTAAACCAATAATAAATGGGGCGATCATATAGCTATAAAAAACACTTATGTCCGGCATGGAACGGGCAGGTTGTTGGTCAGGATCAAAAAATAAGTTCTTAGGTGACAAATAGGCGGTGTACTGACTCAAAAACTCCCGTACAACAAACAGCCATCGACCAAGAGGCCAATGTCTTAAGTCACCACCATTGTTTAGAAAGGAATCCAGACCAAAATAATTAACTTGGGTTAATCTCCGTCCGAAAGCTCCAGAACTAAAAAGCAATAGGTGGGAAATCTGGGTAATTCCTAAAATCACCAAACCAAAAATCAAATATTTAATATTTTTTAGAAAAAATTTTTTGTTTAAGACCAAAAAAGCAAAGAGAAACAATAAAGCTACAATTCGTTCAGAATAATAGGCGTGCGTCGCTATTCCCAACAAGAAACAGGCTCCTGGAAAAAACTTAACACTTTTTTTGACAGATAAAACTAATGCCCAAAACCCCAAGAGGAAAAAACAGATTCCGGTACTAGCCTCGGTAGCCATTCGGCTGAAAAAAACCGACCACGGGGAAAGACCTAAAACCAGCATGGTAATCAACGATAACGAAATGTTCTTTGTTAAAAGAAAAACAATAAAAAAAGTTACCAAAACACTGACAACGCCACAGACGGCAGATACAAAATGAATGGAAAAAATCGATGGCCCAAAAAATTTTATTGGCAAAGTTGTCAGATAGGTATAAATTGGAGGCTGAAAAGAACCAAACGATCGAAAAAGAATTGGGGCAACTTCACCATATCTGTCTTTACCGGTTAATAATAGAGAGTAAGCATTGTAACCCTGTGAAGCTTCGTCGATGTTCAAACCAACCGGCACCCTACTTAGTCCATAAAAACGAACTGCTATGCTAATCAGTAAAATCCCCAGAAAAAACAGCCAATCTTTAAATTTCACTTTTTTTGATCCTCCCTTTAAACAAAATCCAGTACCCAAAAAAAATAACCGTGTTAATCAATGGGAAAAACAGCACAGGTCCAAGGTTATAAACAGGGTGTAAAAAAATGCTGACTAGCCCAGCTAACAACAAAAGCAATAGTAAAAACTGCCTTTTTCTTAAAACAAAGATGAATCCGATCATAAAAACCGGCAGTAGTATTGCCGGATACTTAGCAAACTCGTCAACACCCACTCTTTCCCTAGGATGGCTACTGAAAAAATACAAACCGATATCCAGATTTGCAAAAAAGTTTTTCTGCAACCTAAAAAAAATCGGGTTAAATTTTTTCAAATAAAAAATACCGATTCTGTTTTTATAAAATACACCAAATTCCTTCGCGAAATACTCATGTCTCTTTTCAATCAGGTCATTCTCCAGTGGTTGAGTGATAAAAAGCCCCCTGTCGGATCCTTTAAACAGACTAATAGCTACCAATAGTACAAATAAGAAGCCCATCAGGCGAACCTTTTTTCCAAAAGAGTTGTTATCTACTGCTGATAACAACAAAAGACTTAATAACAAACAGAGAGAAGCTACTACCAAATCAAATCTAACCATCCGCCAAAACCACCAATTTCCAACCGTCACCAGTAAATAAAGCCAGAATTTATTTCTCACTTTTTTTTGCTAAATCTTTTGTCTTTTAGCACTCCAAAGTTATGAAGATAAAACCTAAAAATAACCCAAAAACCACCCAGAATAAATTTTACCCCTCTCACAAAACCAATTGAAGATTGTTTAGAGTGATACCTGGTTGGGATGGGCACTTCTCCAATTCGCATCCCAAAACTGATAGCCGAGACGGTTATCTCCTGATCAAAAACAAAATCATTGGAGAAACGCTGAAAAGGAATTGTTTTTAGAAGTTTAGTCGAATAGGCCCGATAACCCGAAAAGTGCTCGGTAAAATTTACACCCAATAAGATATTTTGGATAAAACAGACAATACGGTTAACATAATATTTTAAAGGCGGCATCCCACCGGACAAAGCTCCTTTTTTAGTTGCGATACGACTACCGAAGATGTAGTCGTATTTACCATCCAGTATGGGCTGCACCAGGTAGGGCATCAATGTCGCATCATACTGATAATCAGGGTGTAACATGACCACCACATCAGGATTCAGCTTTAACGCCTCCCAATAGCAGGTTTTCTGATTACCTCCATACCCTAAATTATTAGGGTGAGAAAAAACTCTTATTCCAAGCCCCTTAGCAACTTTTACTGTATTATCACGACTGTGGTCATCCACCAAAATGATATGTTGACGATAGGTCTTAGGAATTTCTTTATAGGTATCAACTACAGTTTTCTCTGCATTATAAGCCGGCATTACTATAATAACTTTACCTTTTTTCATAATGTCATAATTCTACGACAAAAAAAGCCGTCTTTCCATTAAAAAACTTAATTTCGGAAATTACTTTACCGGTCATTTTTACCTCCTCAATGGGGGGTAAACTCCAAGGGGATGCAATCAACAGGACTTTCTTTAGTTGACTATCCTGTCGCCAGTCTATAGCTCTAATGGAAAATTTATCAAACAACACCTCCCTGTCACGCAAGCCATACCGAAGATTTTTCTGCATTTCAGCTGGTAAATAATGCCCATAAAAACCAAAATAATAATGGGTAGCTGTACCGATTTTGGGTGCATCCTCACCAAACTTGGGGTCAAAGATAATTTGATCATAGTTATCCCTTTTCTCCCAAGCCAAAATAACCACCTGTTTAAATGGGTAATGCAAATCAAAAGACCGCTCTGTCGGGTAATTAATCGTGTAAAAATAGGTAAACGATAACAAACCTAATACCAAACAGAGCATAACAATCACACCAACAATTCTTCTTTTCCAAATAACGTTTAATCCGTAAGCAGAGATAATATTAAGAACACTAAAAGCGATCAGACTTCGATGGGGACTGTATTCTTCAAAAGTTAAACCACTAGGAATCATTCCAACCAATAAAATAAAAATTAAAAACAAACTATGGTTTTTGCGATCTGTCCCTTTAAACAATCCATATATACCGATCAAAATAAACGGTAGTTGAATTAAATACAAAAGCCCTGTGTCGGGATAAGTTTGCTTGGTTAAATCTAAACCATTACCAAAAAGGTAATTGGAGTTAAATTGGCTAAGATAGCGGTTGAAGGCATAATCAAACAAGATTATCTTCTTTCCCAAAAAAGAATTCGTAAAATTGAGTTTCTCTCCCAAGACCCGATCTTGGGCAATAAAAACAGCACCACCTCTATTGGTAGACTTTTCGTTTGTCAAAATGTTCCAATAAAGAGGGAGTGCCAGTACCACCAAAACCACCCAACCTGTTTTGGGAATTTTTTTTGCCACCTTAAAATTTAAAAAAAGAAAGCCTGTCAACAATAAGGGAATTAATATCGCGTGAGAGAAATAGGTGTACATCCCTATTCCCAACAGTGCCATACCGATATTAGCTAACTTCTTTTTTGTCGTGTCCCGAACAAACCGCAAAAGCAGAGTAAACCCGACAAAAATAAAAACAATACCAGCTTGGTTTTCAAAACTTTTCCGGGAGAAAAAAATTTCAAACGGAGAAATGGCAGTTATGAATGACGTAGCCAGAGACACTTGGGTCTTTTTGAATAATTCATTGGTGAAGAAAAAAACAACCGGAATAAGTAAAGTTCCGAAAACCAGTCCAGTGATTTTAATAACAACCTCTTGCCAACCCAAAAGCCAATACCAAATTACCGTCATGTAGGTGTAAAAGGGAGGCTTGAAATCGTTCACAGAGTCAAACATGAAGGGTAATCGGTGGCCGTAAATATCCTTCCCTGTCTGAGCGATGGAAATGGCATCGTACAGTTGACTAACTTCATCGTGTCCCAAATGCACGGGGTATTGGTTAATCCCATAAACACGCAAAACCAACCCCAACATAGTGATTGCTATCAACAAAAACCAAACTATTTTACGCATATTTCCGGTTTCATTCTAAAAGCTACCTCCTGTCCACGAGCATCGTAAAAAGTTTTCGCTACCCCGACATTAGAAATGTTACGTTTAATAATAGCCAAATCTCGCAGACCCACAATAACTATCCCAGCCTCATCGTTTGTACAGCGAAAGATTTGACTGGAGCTGTCAATTATGTTTACCGTTTCGGCTTCATACCAACGCAAATAAACCGAGAGCTGGTCGGTTAAATCATCTGAAACGAAAACCTCTTTACTACCCGCCACTCGAGCTTCAGTAATTATCGGTTCGATCCACGAGGGGCGAGTTACATTGGTTACCTTGGCTTCATATGTTCCCAAAGCAAAAGTTATTAATGTTTCACCAATAGCCAAAAACAGAACCGCTATCTTTCCATAACCGACCAAAAACTGGAACCCGACCGAAATAATTATGGCCCAAAAAGGCATGGCTAAGACAAGAAATTTATAACCGGCCTGGGGGTATAAAAAGGCAACAGGGAAAGTTAAAGCTAGGACTATGAGTAAACTTATGTAAACCCTTTTGGTCTTCAAACCCTTGATTAGACCCAAAAACATAGGAATAACGAAAACCTTGGGAAACATACCCATACCACTTGGTCCCCAAATACCCTCCCCGTCAAACTGACCAAACAGTTTAGCCGGCCCAATCTCTGTCAACCAATGGAGCATGCCCACCAACAAAAAGTACGATTTATTCAAAAGCAATCTGATATACATTGGATTCGCTCCCATAGCAATTCCCTGTCCACGAAAGATATTGATACCATTAGTCAAACCCATATCAGAAAATAAACTGCTGTTATTCTTCTGGGTAAAAATCAACAAAAGGTTAAGGGCAGAAAAAAGGTAAATAAAAACCGGGGAAATTAAAAGCACCAAAGCTGTCAGCCGGCCACCAAGCCGATAGACAAAACCCAAAAATAAAACTCCCAAAAATAAAAATAAAAATCTCAATATCCACCCATCCTGATAGTTAAGGTTCGGAGGCAAAATTTTAATGATTTCAAAACCAATAAAGGGAAATAACATATCTCTATTTATAATTCCATGGTTCGTCCCGAACAAATAAACGCCAGAAGTAGGGAATTCTCAAGGTGCTCAATTTTGTCTGGGGAACAATTGGACATCTTAAACCCTCACAACCAATTTCAAAAGCACTGTAGACATACACTGAACTAAAATACACCCCAATTATAAAAACGAGACTGATTGTTATTTTTGAAACCCACCTGAAAAACTTATTAACGAATATCTCACTTAACAAAGAGGGAGCCATAATTAAGATAAAAAGATTTCGAAACATGACCGGTTGGATATTTTGCCTAACGGCGGTCACAATTAACATTCTATTTCCAAGTAACAAACCACCGGCCAAAAAAGTGCTAAAGAAATTTGGTCTTTTGATTAATCTCTGTACCCCCCAAGCACCAAGAATTGCCAAAAATGGCATTGTGGGGTAACGATACCAAGCCAAAAGGTCGTTTTCTCCACCTGAAAGTATTACGACAATCACCCAGTAAACAAAAGCATAAAGAACAATTCTTTCAAAACCTCTTAAAGAATTCCTAAAAATAAAGTAAGCGGCTGAAAGTAAACAAAAAACATAAACACTGTCCCGAAGAACAACCGTGTCATAGGAAGGGGTAGTAAAAAACCAAGATAAAGCACCAAAACCGGCCGGTCTAAATCCTTGAATTGAAACGATTCTTTTAAAGATTTCCCAGTCATAATGAGCACCATAGGCTAAGTAGGCCCCCACAAAAACCAGCATTATCAACAAGGAAACAAATGCTCGCTGGAACGATTTCTTCAGCCAGTTTTTTTCTTCTCTGTCTTTTAAAACCATCAAAAAAATAACAAAGGGTAAAATAAAATACCCAGTGGGTTTGCAAAGTCCGGCAATGCCGGACAAGACAGCCGAAATGTATAGATATTTCTGTGAAGGTTTTTGATGGTACCAGAGCATCAAAATGACAGACACTAAATAAAACAGGGCAATTACATTTTCCGGCATAGCTGTTCGAGCAGAAAAAACTAAAGTAGGAGTAGTTCCATAAATAAGCATCGCTAAAACACCCGCCCAGTACCCGCTGATTTTTTTGGTCAGAAAAAAAATCAACACCGACACAACAGTTGAAATAAAAATCATCGGATAACGAATATAGGAAGATGGAACGAATTGGGTCTTGTCGGCGCCAAAATGTTTAGCAAATGCACCGACCAATAGAGAAAACAGAGGTGGTTCGTCTAACCATGGTTTGTACAACGTCACTGAGGCTTTAGGTAAACCTCCACCATAAGACCGCTCGCCCACAAAGACCTCAGCCCTCTGGGGATAATCAAGAGTGGACCAAGAAATGGGTGTTCCTTCCTCAATCAGATAAAGTCCACTCCAAGCATAAAGCATTTCATCCAAGTGGTTGGGGGTGGGTGTCCGATCGTAATTGTGTGCCCGCAGAATAAAAGTGAAAACAAAAACCAGAAAAAAAAGTGTTACTTTAAATGCTTTTGTGCGCATTAATTCTTTTGGTAAAAAACAATTCCCCCCGTTTTATCACCAGCTTCAAGAATTTGAAACTGAGAAAAACGGTTTTTTTCAGCGATATCACCTATATAAAGAATATTGCCAGAAAGACTTTTAATAAAAATTTCGGTATCGGGAAATTGTCCTATCAAAACATTACCAAACTGTTTTAGTTCTTTTACCCCACGCATTTCAATTGGCTTTTGGTTTTGAGAAATAACCCCTACAGGATCAAGCCGGGCATAAACCTGATAGGCATATTCAATATTGTCAATTTTATCGGACAGCAGAATCAGATCATATTTTTCTTTTTGCTCCATTGTAACCAAACTAACCGTTTTAGCCATCTCGCTCCAAAAACGGCCGTGTTTTTGAGGAGCCAAAAAATAGACTCGCTCCAGGTAAAGGGTAAACTGAAAAAACCAAAGTGTCATCAGTCCTAGAATAATAAGTCTACGCTTAGGCAAAAGAGATAACCCTTCAACTACTCCTGTGGCAGATAACAATATTAGCGGAGGCAACAAAAAGGCACTTCTTAAAGCGTGTGGCCCACCTGTTATCGCCGAAGCCAAAGGTGCCACCAAGATCCAAACTGACAACAAGATTAGTTTCTTTCTTTCCCTTTTGACAACCAAAAAGACCAATCCCACAACCATTAAGAAAGCTTCAACCCAATAGAATTCGCCCATTTCAGACATGTTGTGTCGTGGATTACCATCCCCCGTCAAAAACAAAAATTGAGGGGAAAAAATCTGAAAATAATTGCTTATTAACACTTTAAATCGCTCAACCGGTTTGTTGTGAAAAAAAACGGTTACCTTTCCCAAAGAATCAATCGATCTTTCGTAGTTAATTTTTTGAACCAGCTTCTCTGTTAGTTCTCTGTCCGAAAAAACTCCTATTCGTTTTACTCGGTCTATCGAAGAAGAAGAAAAGGTTTGCTGGAAAGACGTAGTTGTAAAAAATAAAAATATAAACAGGGCCAGTAAAAGACGTTTCTTGCCATAAAGTTTAACCAGTTTTTGGCTACTACCAACAAAATATAAAACCACAGGTAGAAACATTGGGAGAATTATCCTATATGTCGGATATGTATGAACCGTTAAACCCCAGGCCACCACTGCCCAAATTAAGTTGGAGGGTTGCCGTCTGGAAGAAAGAAATAAGCAGACCCCCAAAAGAGACAGGAAGAGAGCAAAGTGTGCTTCAAATCCGCCACGGCTTAAAGACATTTCCCATGGTGAAACAGAAATAATGAACGAAGCCATCAACCCTACTTTTTCAGAAAAAAGTTGCTTACCTACCAAATAAACCACCACCATTATCCCAAGACCCGATAAAACCGATAAAGCTCTTACTCCCCAAGCTCCCGTGCCAAACAAGGCGACAAGGGGAATCGAAGTATAAACATAACCGGCCGGACGTCCCTCACCCATACTAAAGTTTATCGGCCAGGCATTTCCCAATTGATCTTTCCCCGTTTTCAAAAGTGAGTATGAATCATAAACCATGGTTAACTCATCACCATAAAGGGGTAGTTCACTTAACTTATAAACTCGAAGTGATAATCCAAAAACCAAGATAAGTAGTAACCAAATAACTGTTTTCTTTTTGAACAAACTCAACATCTCATTTCAAGTTTACCATTATTTGGAATATAATTTGAGAGATGAAGTTTTGGATTTTATTGGTAGCCACTCTTGGTATTGTGTTGCAGTTAGCCGTAATCTCTCCATCTGGTACAAAGGTAAACGATAATCTCCTCTTTTGGAGCAGTCACGGCCACGACGGCATATGGCATATAGCAGTTGCCAATGAACTACAAAGAACGTTTCCGCCACTAAATCCTATATTTGCTGGTGAAAAACTAGTTAACTATCATTTTTTTTCAGACATCCCCCTTGCTTTCATCAATAGCCTTACCGGAATTCCAAAAATCACCCTCTATTTTCATATCCTACCTGTTATTTATTCATTTTTTCTTGGGTATTTTGCCTACAAGGCAGGCAAAGAATTGGGAAGGAATAAATTAACTGGGTTGTTTTCAGTTTTTGCTGTTTACTTCATCGGTAGTTTTGGTTTTATCGTTACTCTCCTGCAAAACCGGGGTGTTGGTGGCGAAAGTTTGTTCTGGGCTACCCAGGTTCAAAGTTCTATCGGCAACCCACCCCAAATTTTAGCTAATATTTTTTTACTGGCTTTTACTTACTATCTCGCCCGATACTTGCAAGGAGGCTCCCTGCAAGGTAGGGTGCCTCCTTGTCAAAAACTACTGCTTACCCTTCTCCCCGCTCTAGCTTCTGCTTCAAAAATTTATGCCGGTCTAGTTATCTACCCCGCCTTACTCATTGTAGCGATGTATCGATACATCGCTACAAAAAAAACCGATCTTTTAATTATTTCAGTTATTTCTGGACTCTTAACTCTAGCTATTTACCTTCCCTTTACCAAAAGCGCCGGCAGTTTCTTGATTTGGGAGCCTTTATGGTATGGCAAAAGACTCTTTTTAGATGCAGGCCGTATAGGTATTCCCAACTTTGCCTTTATCCTGCAACATTACGAAAGCTTAACTTCCATTAAGTCATATATTGGTCTTTTTGTTAAATATGATTTTCCAGCTCTTTTATTGATGATCTTTGGCAACTTGGGGGTGAGGTCATTAGGTTTTTTAGCTATACCTGTTTTATTTAAAAAAAATAAACTTATAAGTATTTTTTTACTGGCAACGGCTGGCATTGCCTTCATTATTCCCAACCTGTTCCTGCAAAAAGGTGTGGCCACTAACACTTCCCAAACCTTTCAATACATGCTTCTGGTTTTTGGTTTGTATTTTGCGCTGGCCACAAGCAGTCTATTCTCCAAGATCCACAACCTACGATCTAAAACCTTGTTTTTGATTGTTGTTTTTGCTCTGTCTATTCCCACCCAAATCGGTCTACTGCATGAGTTCTACCGTCGACCCGCCTTTGCTAAAATCTCCAGAGCTGAACTGGAAGCCTTGAGTTTCATCAAAAACAATTATCAAGGAAACCAAACCATACTCACCCCACCTTATGATCGGTATTACGAAGAAGTTGGCAACCCCACACCTCACATTTGGGATTGGTTCGACACCTCATATGTGGCCGCCCTGTCGGAAAAGCAGACTTACTTTGCAGATTATGAGCAGGTAGACATCATGGGATACGATTACCAACACAGAAAAAATATCCAAGAATCAATTTTTCAGACCGAATTTGACCCTGACATGTTTAAACAAGAAAAAATTAATCTTATCTATTTTCCTAAAACCCGCGCCCCCAAAACTAATTTTTCTACCATCCCTACCATGAAAAAGGTTTATAACAATTCCGAAGTGGAAATTTGGGAGATAAAATAAAGCCCCCGCGACCTTACGGTCGGGGTTTCTTCTCACTTCGGGCTTCGCCCGTTTGACAAACACCCACGTTCTCACGAACGGGGTTTTTGTAGTGATAAAGAGGAAAGAAACAGTTTTAACTTCTATGAGTGAACAACAGGGGATTTTTCTACAGCCCGTTCGGCAATTCTAGTTAACTGTTGCGAAGCTTGGCGAAGCGATTCTTGTAACTCCTTAACCTGACCGGTTTGAACCAAAACGATTGCCTCTAAAGATTCAATCTTTTGTTTGAGTAAGTCCTCACCTGCCTTTGTTTTCTGTTCAAGTAAAGTTCTTTCAGCAATAAACTTTTCCAGTAATTCATCTGAGTTTTTGGAAACAGCCGTTTTAACCGAAGTTTCGAGTAAAGTATCAAAATCACCGACCTCCGTTCTTAACTCTAACAGTTCTTTTTCCTGTGTTTTAATATCACCAGCTTTAGCGTGAATCGACTCTTCTTCTTGTTTTCTTGCCTCTTGAAGATCTTCCCCCTGTCTCTTTTTACGTTTTTCAAAATTATAAACAAATTCTTCCTCTTCCCTTTGACGCTTCAAAGCAACGTCTTCTTCATTTTTTTTCATCTCCAATCTCTTTTCTCTCTCTAAAACATAAAGTTTCTGCACTAAGTCAACAGCGCGGTCTAACTCGTCTGTTATTTGACCGATTAAAGATACTAGATTTTTATGTAAATTCTGCACAGCCTCGTCTAAATTAGATTTAATATCAACTGAAAAAGTCTCTAGCTTTTTAGGTTGTAGCTCACTAATCGGTTTTTGCTGAAGATTGTTTAAAAGAGACTGATAAGCCAACAAAATATCCTCTTTCTTACTTTTTATTGAAACGGCTTTCGGCATGCGCCGAGCATATCACAGACTTATTCAAAAAACAAATTTAAATTTAACCCTCAACCGTTAAAGCTGAACCCGGTATACCAACAACTCCTCCCACTTTCTCTGCTTCAGTAAAAGCTTTTTTTAATTCTTCCTCAGTCAGACTTCGACCTTGTTTTTCAGCCTTCTTCATCGCCTGACAGATGGGGCAATCATCATATAATTGTCCAGGACCAGTTAAAATTGTTGATTGGTTCATCCTAACATTACTTTACACCAAACAAATGTTTCAGCCAACCAGAATAAATACCACCAATTAACCCTAAACGGGATGCTGGTTTATACAGTAAAACATAGGCGGAACTGTTGGAATCTCTTTCCAAATAAATCTCCATCGCATTTTGTTCAATAGCATCAGAGGTAAAAACACCTTTAAAGGTTTGATCTTTAAAGGTAGAAAATGAGAAACGAACTTCTGAACCATCTAAAATTGACAAACCGTTAACAACACTTTCGGCCACAAGATTGTTATTTTCATTCAGTAATTGCAATTTAAGAAAAGTATTATTTCTGGTACTATTTTTTACTCTTACTACAACTCCTACTAAATTTTTATCAGGGTTTTTAATCTCAAAATTCAGGGCATTACCAATATAGACTTTCTGGCTACCACCTGTCTCCGGCATCTGGCGATCAGGAATAAAACGGATTCCCAAAGACAAAAGGGCCGGAGTAAAAAAAAGCAAAAGCAAAACAAAAATAACTGTCAGCTTAATGCTGTTCATCCTTCAATAATTTATAACCCAACATTATCGTTATTCCCACCAAAGCACTGTGCAAAACCCCCTGGATCACATACGGGTCAAATACTTTTTGAACGACGGCAAAGGGCGTGGGAATTAGAGAGAACAGCGAGGAAATTGGAGTGAACAGAGAAGCTCCCATAAATTTATCGTTGTACATCAAGGGGATTGAAAAAGCCAAAAGAATTGCTACTAACAATAACGGTTTTATCTTCTCATTCTTCAGCCAAACCATTAGAACAAAAGGAGCTCCCCACATCAGCCACTGGATATGAAAATGGATAAAAGAAAAAAGAGTCAGCAATAAGATCACTATCCAGTTTTCCATTGAGATATTCTTCTTAAG
>Ga0208958_1002345_pt1 | contig 16518 bp, 21 predicted proteins | sample RifOxyB1_FD_184032 | JGI IMG/M metagenome (GOLD analysis project Ga0208958, IMG submission 184032) | Soil microbial communities from Rifle, Colorado - Rifle Oxygen_injection B1 (SPAdes) | ecosystem: Environmental > Terrestrial > Deep subsurface > Rock core/Sediment | place: Rifle, Colorado... | reverse complement strand
ATGTCTTTAACAATAATGCGACAGGCCAGCTTGCCACTCCCTCCGATCCCCCCGATCAAATTCATGCCGAAAATAAACCTACCTATACCGACCCTAACGGAACCCTCTATTGTCTGACGTGTCCAATCGCCTCCGCCTCGGCAACAATTAAATACCCCCTCCACTAATTTGCGTCGACGCGAGAATTGGGTTATCATTCCCCTGCTCGTTGACAGGCCAAGCACAGAAAGAAAAAGGTGAAGGATATGTCTAAAACCCTTCTGCAAAATCTACCCATTACTAAAAGGTTTTTCGCGGTAGGAAATTACTGCGGAGCGACTTCGACAGAAGTTTTCGTAACAACCTGGGGGATGATCCTGGAAGCAAAATTCAGCAACTTTTCTGATGAGCTTCCCATATTCGAGGTCTTTCTATACAGACTCGATGACCAGTCTTTTGCCGTTTATGACGCCAGAATTTACTTCGGGACGCCCGGCAGAACTGTTGTAATTTCCAACTTTCTCTATCCAAAAGAAGTTCTTGAAGATCTTGGACTCAAGTTTTATGGCCGAAAGATCAAGAACTATTGGACAATTAGAACCCCTGCAGATATGGAAACGTTTCTGAAGAAACATGCCCATTTGTCCAAGCTCAACCAAAGACCAAATCTCTTCGAGAAACTCCTGCAACTTTAGGAAAGACAACATTTAATCGCTTTTAAGCGAACTAAGTGCTTGGCCTGTCTTTCCTTTCAATTTACTGTTACAATTCGCGGCAAATGATCAAAGTTATTAAGCGTGTATTGATCCTGACCGGCAGACCTGTCTACTTCATTTTGTCCCAAATAACTCTCGGCGTAGCCCTACTTTCTCATGCAATAAGCCAAACCGGTAAAAAACGTAAGAAATCAAAAATTGTTTACAAGAGCTTTGGTTTCCCTAAATTAAAATTCCCCAGGCTAACCCTACCCAAATTCAAATTTCCGTCAGTCAGCCCAACGTTTAAACTTGAGGAGCTGCGGATTTCTCTTCTAAAACTAAAGGTTTTGTCCCGAATTAAAAAAACTGCCGGGAGGCTCTCAAAAAAACTCCGTGCCCGTAAATTTAAACCGACCCTAAAATTGATACTGCCAGTTTGTCTTCTTTTACTCCTAATGATTGCTTTTTACTTTTATATTTTACGGGGTCTCCCTTCCCCCAAAGAACTTGACGTTCGAGAACCTCAAGTTTCTACCAAAATATATGATCGAAACGGCAACCTTTTATATAAAATCTATAAAGATCAGAATAGAAGCATTGTCCCCCTGACACAAATTCCGATTCACGTCAGACTTGCTACCCTGGCTGCGGAGGACGCCGAATTTTACTCCCACTCGGGCTTTTCAATTAGGGGAATTCTTAGGGCAGTGATTCAAGATCTTCAAACAGGTTCTGTCCAAGGGGGCTCCACCATCACCCAACAGCTTGTCAAAAATACTCTTCTCACTCCGGAAAAAACTATTACCCGCAAGGTAAAGGAGTTAATAATATCCATCGAAGTCGAGGCAAACTACACTAAAGACCAGATATTGGAAATGTATCTTAACGAGGTGAGCTATGGAGGAACCGCATATGGGATTCAGGAAGCTTCCGAGTCATATTTCGGCAAAGATGTGGGAAGCCTCGACCTGGCGGAAGCGGCACTTTTGGCAGGGCTGCCCAGAAGCCCCACCACATATTCTCCCTTCGGTCCAAACCCAACCCTTGCCATGGAAAGACAAAAAGAGGTTCTTCACCTTATGAAGGTAAACAAATATATTACGGCCGATCAGGAGACTGCGGCGGCAAATGAAAAATTAACTTTTAAACCAAATAAAACCGAAATCAAAGCTCCCCACTTTGTCATGTATATCAGACAGCTACTTGTAAATAAGTACGGCGAGGACATGGTCGAAAAAGGGGGACTTGAAGTAACTACCAGTCTTGACCTTCCCATACAGGCAACGGCAGAGCAAGTAGTACAGTCTGAGGTTGAAAAACTCAAGGGACTCCACGTCGGAAACGGTGCGGCCCTTGTGGTTAATCCTCAAACAGGTGAAATTCTTGCCATGGTAGGATCAAAAAATTATTTTGATATTTCCAATGACGGAAATGTTAATGTAACAACAAGCCTAAGGCAGCCCGGCTCATCGATCAAGGTGGTTAATTACGCATACGCTCTCGCAAACGGCTATACTCCCGCTACCATAATCGATGATTCTCCTATCACATATATAACTCCGGGTACTACCCCATATTCCCCTGTCAATTATGACGGCCAATTTAAAGGACGGGTCCCTCTTAGAAGTGCCCTTGCCCAAAGCCGCAATGTACCGGCAGTAAAAGTTTTGGCTTCCTACGGTGTAGCCAAAATGATTGAAGAAGGGCAAAAAATGGGAATTGCAACCTGGACGGATCCTTCCAGTTACGGTCTGTCGCTAACCCTGGGAGGGGGGGCGGTAACCGCGCTTGATTTATCAAAAGTTTACTCAACGATTGCCAATTACGGAAAACGTCCTGAACTTCTGCCTATTTTATCGGTAAAGGATTACAAAGGCAGGACTTTGGAAAAAAATAGTCCCGAAACTTCCGATGTTATCGACCCCAGAGTTGCCTTTATTCTAACCGACATCCTGAAAGATAACGGCGCCCGCGCACCTGAATTCGGACTGGCTTCCTATCTTGTAATCAAAAACCACCCCGAAGTCGCAGTTAAAACCGGGACCAGTAACGACCTTAGAGATAACTGGACCGCCGGATACAATCAAAACTACCTCGTAGTAACATGGGTCGGCAATAACGACAACTCCCCCATGAGTCGTATTGCCTCGGGTGTTACAGGAGCCTCTCCCATTTGGAATAAAATTATGTCGGCAATTTTAAATGAAAAACCCTCCATCGATTGGAAAGCCCCCGACGAAGTCAGTAAAGTGAATATCTGTTCCATTACGGGGACTTTGCCCTGTAATGATTGTCCGACAAGGCAGGAATGGTTTTTGGATGAAAATAAACCTGTAAAATACTGCACCGTTGAGCAAATTCAAAAAATATTGAATCCCTCCCCCATTCCCGGCCAAAACATTCTTGATAACGGGGCAAGCACGCAGTTTACACGCTAAGTTCCCTGTAAAGAAGATATAAAGGAAGCATGTAAAGTCCTCCGCAAAGACTACTGATAACCGATCCTGCTCCGTAAGGAACCACACTTAAAATTATTTGAACAACCACCGTGAATGCACCAAAAACTATTAACCTCCCCAGAACTTTCCAATAGATTCCTTTCACCAATTGCCTGCTTTTTAACAAAGACAGCTTAACTCCCAATTTTTTTTCAACCATCATAAACCGGCTGAAAGCAAACCAAACTACAAAAAGCATCCCCGGGACAATTAACATTGTAAAACCGAATAAGAAAGCCACGGTAAGAACGATACTCAAAAGCAGAAATCCCCAATAAATATTCCAGGCAGACCTAAAAGTCTTTTTGACCGAAAGCTCTCCTCCCTCAACAACTTTCCCCAGAGCTATTATCCCCGACGCCGTGATAAATACTCCTACCAGAAGAGAAAGTGCCTGCAAGACTCCCGAACCTAAGGTAAACCACGCCGCATTTGCATCCGCAACCGATGCCGGTATATAACTTTGGATTACTGAAAGAATTGAAAACGGCAAAAGGGGTAAATAAATTTTGGCCAGAAAGTAAAGATTTTCTTTCTTTGCAAAAATACTAACGGCCTTTTTTATTAAATCAAAAGGTGGTGAAAGTTTTTGCATATTATTTCTTCCCGACTATTATAGTTTCTTCTTTGAATATATTCAAAGAGTTAATGTCAAATTTCGGCAAATTTAGCCGCAGTGTGTTTTTACCTGCTGCTCCGAAGGCCAATATGGCCGAGGCAATTACCGTAATGGCCAAAACTATCAAAACGATTATTCTTTCCTTCTTTCCCCAGGGCTTTGGAGGCTCTTTCCTCTTCTTTTTATTTTTTGGGTTTAGATCCCTAAACTTACGTTTAGAAAATCTTCCCCTGCCCTCTGAAGCCTCGGTGTAGGACGGATCGTTAAATTCGTCCTCATCTTCAAATTCTTCATCTTTCTTCCTTCCAAAAAGTGCCATATTTATATTTTCTATAAAAGAAGTGTTTACTTTCTCCGTGCCTCCCAAACCTTTTCATCAACCATGTTTTGGGGTTTAGTTCCGCTTGCGGCATCAAGAATCGCACCTACCGCCTGTTCCCCCATTTTTTGTCTTGCCTCTACCGTTGCCGAAGCAATATGCGGAGTCATAATAACATTAGGCATGGATAAAAGCTTCGGGCTGATATTCGGTTCGCTTTCAAAAACATCCAACGCCGCCCCCGTTAATTTTCCGCAATCCAGCGCTTCCATTAAGTCGCTTTCATCAACTATTGGCCCCCTTGCGGTATTAACCAAGTAAGACCCCTGCTTCATTTTACCTAAAGTATCTTTGTTGATCATTCCCCGGGTTTCATCTGTCAGGGGAACATGCAGGGTTACAAAATCCGAAGCAGCCAGAAGTTCATCGAGGGGGACAAACTTTATTCCGAGTTCTTTTTCCGCCTCCGGATCCTGTTCGTGCTTATTATATAGGACTGTAAGGTCATACCCCTTGGCGCGTCTTGCCACCATCGAGCCGATTCTACCCAGGCCGATTATTCCCAACGTCTTACCTTTTACCGCAGGACCTAAAAATAAATCCGGCTCCCAGCCTCTGTACCCGCCGGAACCTGTAAAATAACCCTGATTTCTGACAAATTCGTCGGACTCAACAACTCTTCTTGCCAGAGCAAGAATCAAAGCCCAAGTATGTTCCGCAACAGCTTCGTTCACTTCATCGCTTGGGGTATTGGTTACAACTATTCCCCGGTCTCCCGCCGCCTTAACATCAACGTTATCAAACCCGACCGCGTAGTTAGAAATTATTTTAAGCTGCGGGCCGATTGCGTCCATCAAATCGGAGTCAATCCGATCAGTCAAAAGTGAAAGGAGTGCGTCAACTCCCTTTGATTTTTCCAAAAGCTCTTCAGGGGTAAGCGGTCTGTCAAATTCTGAGACGATAACTTCATTACCGTTAACTTTCAGTTTTTCTAGACTATCGCCCGGGATCTTTCTGGTAACGAAAATTTTCATTAATTAAAATTGTACAACACCCACGCCGCTACTTTTGCACCTCGCCAGCCAGGAATCCATTTCACCAAGTTTTAGAAGCCCTTTTTGGCTCCCGGTGTAGCCTATCACCGAAGCCGAGTTGCAAGTTCCCCAAAGCAAAGCCTCATCAAGAGGTTTGCCATGAATCAGGGCCGAAAGCGCCCCGCTTCCAAAGGCGTCTCCCGCCCCGGTTCTTTCATATGCATCAACCGGCAAGGTCCCCACCTTCAAGAATCTCCCATTAACGCTATCATAAGCAAAAGATCCTCCTCCCCCGTCTGTAATAATGCAGACTTTTGGACCAATTTTATTAAGTGCGATTAAAAGATCTCTTTCTTTTTCCGCCGATTCCCCAAAACCGGTCAGTTTTTCTGCCTCTTCCCTATTTACGTAAATCAAGTAGGTCGAATTCATTACTTCTCGAAATGATTCAAGTCCGCTTCTAAGTTGCCAGCTACCGGGGTTAAACACGAGTTTAGTCGAAGGGTTTTTCTTTAACCATTCTATAAAGTGGTTATAAAAAGGCCTGAAACTTTCACCCATCGAGGTCAGATAAACCCAAGGTGTTAGGGGGAGCTTGACGGGGAATTCATAACTCCTTGGGGCATGGTAAACAAAAATTGTACGTTCACCCGAGTAATTAATTATTGTTGAATAATTGGAAGTAGTCCCCGGCTGCTGGATTATATAAGTCGGGTCCACTCCCTCCTCCTTCAAACGGGAGACTATCATTTCCCCCACGCTGTCTTGGCCCAGCGTTAAAACTATAGAAGACACTACTCCCAACCTTCTTGTCCCCACAGCATTATTAGCGGCATTGCCTCCAATTGAAAATTCCAAATTTTTAACGGGTATTTTATCGCCATAAGAAAAAGCTATTAAACACTCTTTTGTGTCCACCCGGCAAAGGGTTTCACTCTCGACCGGAGTCATAAAAGTATCTATGGTTGCGTCCCCTATGCTTAATAAATCAATATTTTCCATTTACAATTTGCAGCAAAGTACCAAGCTCTGCTTATAGCTCCCCCTTCCTTGCCTTCGAGACTTTTATCAATCTATCCAAAAAAGTATTTTGAGCATACTCAATGTTTTCATCTTTCCCCGACCACTGCCGCATGGCTTCTTCTTGTAGCGCTCTTGAAAACGAAAATGAAAGCGGCCACGGACAATCCCCTTTCCTTTTAATAATCTCATTCAGATTATTTGTAGCTTCATCGGGAGTTTGGCCTCCGGAAAGGAAAACTATTCCCCCGACTTCCGGCGGAACCGATTCCTTCAAAGAACGCAATGTGGCTTCTGCTATCTCAAGGGGTGCGGCTTTTACCCCGCTGTCTTTACCGGGAAGAACCATATTTGTCTTTAGAATAAGATTCTTTAAATCAATACCGGCAGTATTTAATTTTTCAAAAAGGATCCGCCAGACTCTTACGGAAACTTCTGCACAGCGCGTAGTCGTGTGATTGCCATCAAGTAGCACCTCGGGTTCCACAATAGGGGTTAACCCAGCACCTTGGGAAATTCCTGCAAATTGGGTCATCCGGTTTAAATTCTCCTCTAAAAATGCATCTGTAGGGAAAATGTCCGATATTTTAATAGCGGCTCTCCATTTGGTAAATTTAAGACCAAGTGCCGAATATTCCTTAAGCCGTATGTCGAGTCCGTCCAGCCCTTTTGTTATTTGTTCTTCACTGCCATTGAAAGATTCAAGTCCTTCATCTACTTTAATTCCGGAGACAATCTCTTTCTCTTCAAGTATATTTTGCATATTTTGCCTCACAGATTCATCAAATAAAATTACTCCTCCCAAATAATTTTCAATTCCGGGTGTATTAAAAAGCATTTCTCTATATTTTTTATTTAATTCAGGAGTTGAAGTTAGCCCCAGCGAAGCGAATCTCTTCTCAATTGTATGTGTGCTCTCATCAGCAGCAAGGATTCCTTTTCCCGGCGCAAGCAGTTTTTTAATTGTTTCCTCCACGGCAGTTCATGATTAGTGTACAATATTTCTATATGGATCCCCAAGTCCCAGATCCCAAGCGGGTGGTGAACATTGAACCGAGTCAAAGTATCGGACCACAGGTCAAAGGACAACAACCCAAGGATAACCATTGGATCACAATTCTTGCCATGGCAATTTTTGTTGTTTTTTCTCTTGGTGTGGTTGTCTTCCTTTATTATCAAAACCAACAACTTAAAAGTATGCTTGCATCCTTCCAGCCTCAAGAGACTCCGACTCCGGTAGCTTCCGCCTCACCCATCCCAAATCTTGAGATTCCCATCGTTTCTTCCCCTTCAGCAAATATGAAAATAGTGAGTCCTCTAAAAGTTACGGGCAAGGTACCTCCCGGCTGGATGAACGAGGGAGTATTCCCCATAAAACTGGTGGACGCCAACCAAAAATTGATTGTTCAAGGGCAGGCAAAGGAAAATGTTCCGGGAACCTGGCTAAGCGGAAACTCCGTAAGCTTCACCGCAACTCTCACTTTTAAAACTACTGCCGCGTCGGGCTTTTTAGTCCTGGAAAACGATAACCCGAGCGGAGATCCTGCCAATTCAAAAACATTTGAGGTGCCTGTTAGCTTTTCGGGAAGCGTTGCCTGCACCCAAGACGCAAAACTTTGTCCCGATGGAAGCTATGTTTCAAGAACCGTACCTGATTGTGAGTTTGCACCATGCCCGTAGTTCTTATGAATTCTTCCGAAGTATCACTTTCTTAGCCGCTTCCACGACGTCTTCTTTCTTCAGACCAAACTTCTTCCAAAGGTTATTATAATCCTTGGCCGATTCTCCAAATGAATCTTTCACCCCGATAAACTCCATGGGAACCGGAAAATTCTTGCTCAAAACTTCGGCAACCGCACTTCCCATTCCCCCCATTATCTGATGTTCCTCAACCGTTACTATCGCTCCAGCTATTTTTGCATAGTGAGTTATCATTTGTTCATCAATCGGTTTAATTGTGTGCAGATTAATAACAACCGCCCCGAGTCCGCCCTCTTCCAACTGCCTCGCGGCCTCCAAGGCCTCAGAAAGGATCGGCCCGGTTCCGATAATCACAACTTGCGGGTTTTTGACTTGGTAAAGAATACTAGCTTTACCTATTTCAAATTTGTCTTCAGGTTTCGTAATAATCGGGGACTCTTGTCTGGCAAGCCTTAGGTAGGTCGGCTTTCCGTTTTTGGCAATGGCCAATGTGGCCTTTTTAGCCTCTGTAAAGTCGCAAGGAGAAACTACAACCATGTTTGGAATCACACGCATAAGGGCAATGTCCTCCAACGATTCATGCGTAGCCCCGTACATCGAAGCCCCAAATCCTGCATGGGCACCGACTATTTTTACAGGAACGTCATTTAAGGACGCCGTTACTTTTATCTGCTCCCAAGTTCTTCCCGGAGAAAAAACCGCATAGCTTGTTATAAAAGGGGTTTTCCCGGCCTCCGCCATCCCTGCCGCAATCGTTACAAGTCCCTGTTCGGCTACCCCAACCTGGAAAAAACGATCGGGAAATTTTTCTGCAAATTCTTTTACTCTTGTTGATTCTGCCAAATCAGCTGTTAAAACAACTACATCGGGGTTCCTCTCTCCCAGTTCAACCAGCGCTTCTCCAAATCCGTCCCTTATTGATTTCATAATTATTCGAGTTCCTCCATTGCTTTTTTGTATTCCTCTTCGGTTGGCGCTCTGGCGTGCCAGTCGGGGTTTGCTTCCATAAAACTCACTCCTTTGCCGAAAGTTGTATTGGCAATAATTACATTGGGCTTATCTCCACTCTTTTTTATGCTTTCGATCGCCATGAACATTTCATCAAAATTGTGCCCGTCGATTTCTGCCACATCCCAATCAAACGCTTTGTACTTTTCGGATAAACTCCCTATGGGCATAATTTCCTCCGTGGTTCCTTCTATTTGGATTCTGTTCCTATCCACAATCTGAATCAAATTATTAATCTTATATTTTGCGGCAAACATCACCGCTTCCCAATGATTTCCTTCGTCATGCTCCGCGTCACTTGTTTCGCAGTAAACGTAGGAATCTTTGGCAAAAACTGCGTAACCAGCAGCTTGTGCAAGGCCAAGACCAAGGGGTCCGGAAGTGTTTTCAATTCCTTTTAGTTTTGTGCGTTCAGGGTGTCCTTGAAGAGGCGACCCTACTTCCGTATATGTGGAGAGTTTTTCTTTGGAGATTATTCCTTTTTCGGCCATTACGGCATAAAGCGCCGGGCAAACGTGGCCGTTGGACAGGAAAAAACGGTCCGCGTCTTCCATTATTCCAAAGTACAGCCCAACCATTATTTCAACGGAACTAAGCGACCCCCCGGGGTGCCCGCTCCCTGCTTTATAAATCATCCCAATGATATCCTTGCGGACCTGCCTTGAGATTTTTTGGAGCTCACTTGGTGAAGGCCTTATCATATTCGTCTCCCTCCCTTTCCTTACTGTGATCACGTGCGGTAATGTTTGATTCAAATTTTTGAATAATCTGTAAAACGTCTTCCCTGCTTCTACAGATTTCAAAAACACCATATTCTTTGGAATCTATGTTCATATTGCGCCTGAAAACATCAATAATTTCCGTCCAAAAGTCCCCGTAAAGAATGAAGGGTTTGTGGTATCCGTAATAAAGCTTGGCAAGGGCCCATGCGGCACCAAATTCGCTAATTGTACCGCTTCCTCCTTTGAAAATTATAAAAATGTCTCCGTGTTCCATCAATTTAAACATTCTTTCAATATAGTTTGTCGTAACAATCTCGGTATCGGTAACGTTTCCAACATATTTTCCTTCATACCCGGGAGCATTTACCGGATCAAAAGTTACGCTGATCGTTTTTCCCCCGCCTTTAACCGCTCCGCTTGTTGCAGCCTCCATTACACCCGGACCTCCTCCGTCTACTACTACGTAACCGGCTTTTGCCAAGGCTTCGGCAACATCAAAAGCGGCTTTATAGGTTTCATCAGTTTCCGAAATATCAGCATCACCAAAAAAAGCGATATTTTTTATGTAGTGTTTACCGGCGTATTTACCTTTTTCGTCCATGAATTCAGTAATTAGGATTTAAAAGACATTGTCAAAGGATCTGTGGGGACACTGTTTCCGTCCAACGCCCGTCCAACCCGTATAACTTGCTCAATTAACCTGTTCGCGTATCCCCATTCATTGTCATACCAGGCAAATATTTTAACCATATTCCCCGCAACCACTTGGGTTAACTGTAAATCAACTATGGAAGATTCGCTTCTACCGATAATATCGCTTGACACTAAATCTTCCCCAGATACTGCCAATATCCCCTTAAACAAGGGGTTTTGGGTAGCATCAATAAGTGCCTGATTTATCTCTTCTTTTGTTACCTGCTTATTAAGAACAAAGGTAAAATCCGTGATGGACCCGGTTGCTACCGGGACCCTTAAAGCCATGCCGTCAAATATTCCCTTAAGTTCCGGGATGGTTTCTGTTGTTGCTATCGCCGCCCCGGTTGAAGTCGGAACTATATTCATCGCCGCCGCCCTGGCCCTTCTTAGATCTTTATGGGAACCGTCCTGCAAGTTTTGGTCATCGGTATACGAATGAATGGTTGTCATCATTGCTTTTTCAATCCCAAATTTGGAATGAATCACGGCAGCAACCGGGGCTATGCAGTTTGTGGTACAGGAGGCGTTTGATATTACTTCAGGACTATCCTTAATCTCATTGACTCCAATGACGTAAGTTCCAACATTTCCGCCCTTGCTCGGAGCTGAAATCACAACCCTCTTGGCTCCTCCTACGGCATGTTTCTTTGCCCCTTCCTCATCTGTAAAGTGCCCGGTAGCCTCTATTACAACGTCAACTCCATACTTTCCCCACGGTATTTTAGCCGGATCCTTTTGCGCCAAAACCGGGACTTTAATGTTCCTCTCAGATATTGTCAAATTCCCAATTAAAGTATCCTCATCGGTTATCTGGTCGGGAGATTTTAATTCTTCACTTTTAACTTTCAGCTCAAACTGCCGATACATCGTATCGTAATTTGTTAATTGCGCCCAGCCGGCTACATTCATGCTTCCCGAAGTATTGATTGCGCCAAATTGAAGCTCGTCGGAGTGTTTCAAAACCCCTATTCTAAAGGCAATCCTTCCAATTCTTCCGAATCCGTTTATTCCTACTTTAACCATGGCAGTCTGATTCCATTATAATATATCCGTATGAAGGTTTCCGTGGTAATTCCCGCCTTTAACGAGGAAAAATATATTGGAAAGTGCCTTACAGGCATGTTTGAACAGGAAGTCCCGGCAGATGAAATTATTGTCGTAAACAATAACTCCATGGATAAAACCGGGGCCATTGCTAAAAGCTTTGGGGTTAGAGTGATCCGGGAAAAAGTCCAAGGAATAACCCCCGCCAGAAATAGGGGTTTTAACTCGGCCAAATATGGAATAATTGCCAGGTGTGACTCAGATACGGTCGTTCCGAAAAACTGGATTAAAATAATTAAAAATGATTTCAAAAAAGGAGATATCGACGCTCTTACCGGACCTGTTTTTTTTAACGATTCAGAAATACTCAAATCGACTAAGACAATTCCTGCAGACTTGGCCTATAAATCGTTTAGATTGATCGCTAGGGGCAGAAAATACCTGATCGGACCAAATATGATTATTACCAAAAAAATCTGGGAACAAGTAAAAGATATCGTAGAAATGGATGATAAAAAAGTTCACGAAGATATTGACTTATCTCTAAAAATAGCGAAAGTCGGCGGCAGGATAAGGTACGACCACTCGCTGATAGTCGGAATGTCCGCAAGACGGATCAAAAAACACCCCCAATCGTTCTTTTTGGAATACCCCGTCAGAGTCGTAAAAACCTTTATGGCAAATAAAAAGTAAGTTATTTCTTCTTTTTATTGGTAAGCATGGCGTACGCACCCCAGGCTCCCGCAAACCCGATTAAAGCGTAAACAATCGTCACGGCTACCGGCAAACTACCAAATAATAACGTGACCAGATTAACATTTAATAGCCCCACCAAACCCCAATTGATGGCTCCTATAACTACCAACCATTTAGAAACTGTCTTTAATTGCATAATTCTCACCCCCTTTCCCCGTTGATATACAAGTCTTATTAAACATTAGCATATTTATAGTTATTATTTTAAGGCTTCAATTCCTGGAAGCGTCTTCTTAACCAAAAACTCAAGCATTGCCCCGCCCCCAACCGAAATCCAGTCAAATCCTTCGGCTGCCCTCAGGACTTGCAGTGCTTTCTCCGTATCCCCTCCACCGGCAACCTTAAATGCGGAAAGGGCCGTAATGGCTTTAAACACCCTTTCTGTCCCCTGCCGGTGGCCCTCGTTCTCGTATTTTCCGGGGGGTCCCGAGACAACAATTGTTTTTGCCATTTCAATTTCTTTCACAAATCTCTCAATTGTATTTAGGGTAATATCTTCCTTATCCATTGTGAGATTTCCGACAATTACCTGTTCGTTCTCCCCTCTTGATCGGACACTGACAAGTTTCTCATCTCCCATATAATCAGGCAGACGCCCTCCAATTAACACTTTATCTGCAAACTTTTTAATTCCCTCCAAATAACTTAATTTGTCTTCTTTAACCCCGCTCAGAAGGAATACCACCGGATGTTTTGCATTTTCAAATACCCGGCTTAAATTCTCTATCTCCTTTTGAAACCTAAACCCGGCGGCGTGTGGTAGAAGCTTCGGAATTCCAACAATCGAGGCGTGTTCGCGGTGGGAGTTTCCAAAAGACTCGTTTATATAAACGTCTCCCCAAGATGCGATTTTTTTAGCAAAAGCTTCGTCATTTGCTTCCTCCCCGGGATCAAACCTTAAGTTTTCTTTGACCTCTACCCCCCACCTATTAAAAATCGGTTGGAAAGGTTTAAGACTTAAACTTTCGTTAACTTTTCCCCCCGGCCGGCCTTTATGGGCAATAATGACTATTTGCGCTCCTTTGTCCTTTAAATAATCCAATGTTTCTTCAGAAGACTTTATCCTCAAATCATTCGGGTAAGGGTCAGTGTCAAGATCAAGTCTCAGAAGTACTCTTTTTCCGGCAACATCTAAATCGGTGGTTTTGGGCAGATCCATGTTTAATTATTTGCCTCAATTTCCCTAATTTCCTGAAGCCGTCTTTCGTATCTCGCTTTACCTGCAAACTTCGTTTCCAAGAATGCGATTAGCATCGCTTTTGTATCCCTCTCGTCAGTAAAATCGGCGGCAATGACCAAAATATTCATATCATCATCATTCCTTCCCGCTTCAACCTGAAAAACATCCTTTCCGATTGAGGCTCTGATGCCGTCAAATTTGTTTGCAACCACATCAGCCCCTACCCCGCTGCCGCAAAGAAGAACGCCGCGTGATCCCTCATTCCCGGCGACCAGAGATGCTACTTCCTCGGCATATTTTGTATAATCGTCACTGGGGTCCAGGCTATGTGCTCCAAGATCCTGATATGGATATTCCATATCAAAGAGCCAATGGGCAATTTTTTCTTTTAACTCATAACCCCTATGGTCCGCCCCAATAAATATTTTCATAATTCTTTCTCAGCTTCGCCATAGCAATCTCAAGTTTCGATTATTTAAATCCCTCCGTCAGTTCCATAAGTTCTTTCTTAGGATCAACCGACTTAACAATGTCTGTTGCAACGGCTACCCCAACCGCTCCAAGTTCCAAACTTTTTTTGACGTCGGAAAGATTATGAATTCCGGCTCCAACTATGAGCGGTAAGCCGGCGCTTCGTGCTATTTCTACCGCTTGCGAAATAACCTCGGGCTGTGCCTCTGCAACGGAGGTCGTTACCGAACCTACAAGCTCAGGGGGTTCATAGGCAACATAGGTAGAAGCAAGTTCAGATATTTTTTTAAGCTCATCCAAATTCCCTGCAAAAATCAGGGTTTTGAGATTTATCGACATGGCTTTTTCGTTAGCCGTCTTTAGCGTATCAAAATTATCAAATTTGTGTTCCGAGTGGTTCAAAAATACCCCCGAGACCCCGACTCTTGCAGCCTCCTCCGGAAGAGTCCAGCCTGTATGTGCACCATAACTGACCGGATCAACGTGTTGAATCCAAACCTCGAGCGTTGTTGAAGATGTTACACTTTCCGCATCAATTATCTGAACAACAGGAATAATTTTAACCTGGCTCTCGTGTGCCGCCTCCTCCAGGATTTTAGTCAAAAGGAGAGCCTTTGGCCCCGAACTTTCCTCAAAAGTCTTGTAATTAACAAATATCATACTATTCCCTGTTGAAGGCCAAGTACGGCGTTCAACTTTCCTTTATCAAATCCCACAACCGTTTCTTTTGTCCCGTCATCCTTCACAATCGAAACAAAAGGTACTCCAAGAAAGCCTCCCGATAAAGCCGCCATTTCTGTCTTTGCAGTTTCATCCAAATCCACAAGCTTCTCTGTAAATGAAAGACTTTTTTCTTTTAGATAGTCCTTAAGCATTTTGCAGTAAGGACACGTTGTTGTTGAATAAACAGTTATTTGCACATTCTCACCTCCCGCCTACATACATATTACGCAGAAAAAAGGCCCAAGTCTAGAAAGAGCCTTCAAGAATGTGTCTGGTACCCACCGCAACGATTACTTTATCGTAACCGGGGTAGGCTGAAGAATTATAATTCAAAATCCATCCGCCTTTAGCCACTTTCAAAGTTCCGAGCAAAACGGTCTTCCCGTTATTTTCGAGCCAGCCCTGATAGGTCTCTCCGCTGGGCAAAGACGGAAGGTCCGCCAAAATTTCATTCCTTGTGGCAAGTCCCATCCCGCTTCCTCCAGAAACATCTTTAAGCTCAATGCTCTCTTGATCCTGAGGGACTACCAAACCGTTAAATTTATTCAGTATTTGTTGCTGAATACTTGGAGTGGGTGTGGGACTTGGCTTTTGGGAGACCTTTGCACGATTTTTGATCAGAAGAACCCCTGCAACAACGGCTACGACAACGATAAAAGCGGCAAAAATGTTCTTTGCTCTCATTCTGAGCGAAAAATACCACCTGGTGAGGGTAATGTCAAGTTTTTGACCAATTTTGATTAACGCAAATTAACCGCACAATTCCCGCCAGGATCAGCTAAGCTTCAAATAAATTCCAAAAAGGGTCAGTACCGCTGCTATCAAAAGCCACTGGGTTGAGGCCAACCAGATATCACGGCCCATCCAGCCCGTAACCGAAAGCAAAACCGCAATAACCGCTCCGTAGATTAGATATTTCGAAATACTGGCCTTGCTTTTTTTATCAATTTTCAATTTACTCACCCCCCTATTTATATTACCACTTGACCGGAAAAATAATTAAAAGTAAATTAACCTCAATTGGTGAATCACGGTGTAAACCCGTGGGAGTGCCGCTACCGTAAACCCGGAACCCAGAAAAACCCGAGCAGGAAAATGTCATACGCCGAATCTCCAGAAAAAACAGTTTTAAGATTCTCCGAAACGTGGAATGAACAGATTATCTCAAATAGATTAATTGCAAATTTTGTCTCGTTAAGTAAAGAAACAAACCGGGAAGCTGATACCTACCACTTTTTAGTCGAAGATGGTTTTTTGGTAGACCCCGAAACAGACAGACCAATTTTGGATTTTATAATACCCGGGGTTGAGAAAGACGTGGCAGAAAAACTTCAGTCATGGGCAGTAGCAAATAATGAGGGTCTGGCGTTTTGGATCAGCCCTCCCCTTCCCGGCGTTTACCCGTGCGCCAAAACTGTTTTACATAAAATTGCATACACCACCGAAGGGAAAAAAGTCATTCTAAATAGCGCCATTCTTTTTGATGCTGAATTTGAAAAACCCGAAATCTTGAGACAAACTCTTTTTACACAATCCGATACGGAAGAAAATATCGCAAAACTACTTGAATGGATAGCCGAAAAATCTGATAAGCGGGTTGCCGTCGCCAAAAACGAGGCCGAAGTAAGGCAAAAGGCTGCGTATTTTGCAGACATGGTTCAAAGAGGAATCCCCAGGCAATATGTTATTGAAGAAATGAAAAGGAGCGGTTTTTTGGGTCAAAATTCGATCAGCTGCCCCGGAGCGAACATGACTTTTTCCAATTTAATCGACTCAAAGTCTTCAATCTCTATTTTTAACGGAATTCAAGAATGGCATTCGGGAACCTGCAGAGTTTGCGGCAGCTCCACTTGGGTCGGGCCGTGCAACATATGTAAACCCTGCGAGTCAAAATTATAAATTTGGCACAAAAACTCCGACTCTTTCTATTTCCTTTATCGCCTTGGGGTAACTTTTTTTATCCGGCGGATCAATCCCCATTAGTTTCCCAAGTTTAATCCTGATATTGGGATTTTGGGCCCAACAGCCAAGTGCCAAACCAAGATAGATT
>Ga0208958_1002341_pt1 | contig 16542 bp, 16 predicted proteins | sample RifOxyB1_FD_184032 | JGI IMG/M metagenome (GOLD analysis project Ga0208958, IMG submission 184032) | Soil microbial communities from Rifle, Colorado - Rifle Oxygen_injection B1 (SPAdes) | ecosystem: Environmental > Terrestrial > Deep subsurface > Rock core/Sediment | place: Rifle, Colorado... | reverse complement strand
GGCCAATATAGGACTATTGATAAGTGGCGTCAAGATATAGGAATAGGGAAACCAAAGGTCATTTATAATCGACTTTTTATGAATACTTTTTAAAGTGTAATCTGTTTGCTATTAGTGGATTAATATTGTGTGTGCGGTCAAAATTACCCATTATTATACTTTCCAATTCAGAGATATTTGCTTTATATAAAATCTCCAAAATTTTTTGTCTGTAACGGGAATGAATATACTTAGTAAAGCCTTTTCGTTTTAGGAAATACAATGCTAATAATGTCTCTTCAACTGTACCTATACATTCGAGCGGTGATAAATTATCTGAAATTAAATCATAAATATACTTTGCCGACTTTTCATTCTCTAGTACATGCTGTCCCCAAATTTTTATAACATTATTCTCCTCTAAAAATGCAGCAACTATACAATATACAAAAGCACATTTAGGACAGTTATTACACCATTTACCTTCATCATAAGAAACATTACAACTTATGAACTCTTGAAGGTATTTATGAAAATTTACAAACATTTTAGCTATTTGCAATTCATATAATGGCCTTAGTAAAGAAAAATATCGGTAATTCTTAACAAGGTATTTTTGTACGTAGTTAGTATAATTGATTTCGAATTCGTAAGATTTTGTATATTGATGGTTAATATCGATTCCACCTTGCCTTTTAATTTGTGGGAAATTCGCCGAATATTCATTTGAAGAGATTACAGAATTGTATCTACCTACAATACTTGCTAAAAGTGAGACAAAAGCCCAAATTGAACTTCCGGGTTTATGACCGGATAACTTTCCCTTCTTTACATTTTTATCCATAATTAAATTTATATTTACGAAAGTTTTCTTTTCATTTAAATTCTGTATAATTTTTTTAGTTGGATAATTAGCATTAACTGCAAAGTAATCATAATGGAAATCAATATCATCAAGAATTAATTTGGATACTATTGAATCTTTTCCCCCTCCAAACATAAGTAGAGCCTTATGGCTATTTGATTCGGTAATCACATTATCAATAAGTCTATCAGTAGGGTTAAAATGATTTACGATTTTAATTGGTTTATCAGGATTAATATTATTCATGTATCTAAATTCCGCCATTCCCTTGAGTAAATAATCCTCAAAAAATTTTAATTGCTGTGGCTTGAAGTAACTCGTGCAGACGTGTATTTCATCGAAATCATCTAAATTGAATAAATAAGGCGACAATGCTAACCCTATATTTGCTACTAAGTGATTACTTAATTTAGGAATTATATAATCAGATTCCAATCTATAAATATATTTGTCACCTTGGAATTCAAATGTATAGATTATTTCCCTATTTCTTACTTCTTGTTTATCAAACGACAAAATGCTTTTCATATGATCATTATATGAGGATATTAGTCTTAAGTAAAACGTCATAGATGTGTATTTTTTGTTAATTATCTCCATTTGGTATATAATATAAGCGTATTTGCAATAATACTTTACGGATCACCCTTCCACTCTACTGAAATTAACCGTCAGACTTTGGATGTATTTGGATTTTTTATAAGAAAAGAATATGGATACGAAACAAAAAAAGATATTAGTATTTTTTCCCCTTCCCGAACTTAAGGCTGTAAAGAAAAAGTTGGAGGACAAGTCTCTAAGCATTGAACTTGCAGAATATTCGGATGTCTCAATGAAATTATCAGGGACAAATTCACAGATTTGTTATAAATCGAGTGATCTTAAAACATTTGATTACGTCTGGTTATTGACCAAATGGGCTGTGACTGATGTTGTTTTTGCAGTATCATTATACCTAAAATATAATTCCATTAGACACACAACTACAAACTGCATTCAATCAAAATTATCTGACATCGTAACTCTTTCACTAAATAAAATATCTATTCCTTTAACATATTTTTTTTACCCGAATGACGTTTTGTGTAACAAAATAAAGTTACTGGAAACTGACTTACACTACCCGTTCATAATGAAAGTAATCAGGGGAAGTTTAGGGAATGGTGTATATCTTGTTAAAAATGTGGCAGAATTTTCATCATTGACTTCTAAATTCAATGATGAACATAAATATGTTATGCAGAAATATATTCCTAATAATTTTGACTATAGAATTATCGTAGGTAATAACAGAGTCCTTTCTGGCGAGAAGAGGATAAGGCAGAATGACGAATTCCGTAACAATGCTTACCTTGGGGCAAAAGAAGTATTTCTAAAAATTTCAGAAATACCAATCCAGGTCCAGGAACTTGCTTTAAAGGCTACAAAAGCACTTGATGCTAATTGGGCAGGACTTGATATAGTAACTGACAAAGAAACGGGGAAAAGTTACGTACTCGAAGTTAACCGAAGGCCTGGATTGACCGAAGGGTCTAGTGAAATCACAGCATGCGAGCAATTTATCACTGATATTAAGAATTCGATTGAATAAGTATTCGGTGTGTTATCGTTTATTCGACATTCGCATTTCAATATGCTAGGATTTCACTAATCAATTAACATACTCTAATGGGCATTATAGCTGGTCTTTTAGCCATGTTATCCTGGGGGACTGCGATTTTTCTTGCAGCATTTGCTTCTCGAAAAATAGGAAATGTGCTCACATTATTCTGGATGCAGGCTTTCGGACTTGTTGTAGCAGTAATATATTTTGCAATAACATTCAATTCTTATCAATTAGAAGACAACCCAGAAAATATTCTTATACTGATAGCAGTCGCGATACTGCAGGTAATCGCATACCTCGCATTTTACAAAGGACTTGAAAAAGGTGAAGTGTCTTTGGTCAGTCCGATTGGTGCAACATGGGGACTAGTGGTTGTACTACTAGGTGTAATATTTTCAAACGAAAATCTCAAACCATTGCAGATCTTTGCGATAATTATAATAACAACAGGGATACTTTTACTTTCATTAAGCACAAAATCACTAAAGAACCTCAAGAAACTTGATTTGTCAGCCGGGGTCAAAGAAGGTGTGATCGCAATGCTCGGATGGGGAATATCACTTTTCCTTTTATCCATACCAACAAAAGATATGGGATGGTTTCTTCCAACCCTAATATTCCGTTTCTTTGTAATCGGAATTCTCTCATTCTATCTATTTGGGACCGGGAAAATGTTTACATCCACAAAAGGCAAGTTCCCGCTAGTTTTATTAATTGCAATAGGAATATTCGACGTAGCAGGGTTTTTCAGTTTCTCGTATGGAGTCGAGGCAGAATATGCTTCTTTAGTAGCACCAATCGGCAGCGCGTTCGCATTAGTCACTATCATACTCTCCTTAATCTTTCTAAAAGAAAAAATAACACTACAAAAACTGTTCGGAATAGGGGGAGTGGTTGCAGGATTAATTTTAATTTCGCTCTAACTTTGAATTTTCTCTAGATCTTCTTTATCAACCCTAATACTCACGGGCTTGTTTTTTGGACGGAACTTTCGCTCTTCAAGAGCATCTAAAAATTCTTCTTTAAGTGATTCAACTTCAGCCGGGCTGAATTTATGCCCGAGCTTCAGTGCCCTTTCAAACATTCCTTTTTTAATAGCTTGCTCAAAAACAGCAACCTCAGGGATAATATTAGCGCCACGGCCCTTGAGCTTACCTTTTAGGTCAACAGAAACTTTTCCATCCTCAGTCTTCACAATACGCAAAAGTTCTGACTTTGGAAGCTTCTTATGCATAACAATGCATGTACGCATTGGAACGTGTTTATTATTTTCTTTAGTTTTAGTTTCGCTCATTTTTTTGCAGCCTTAGTTTTTGCCTTTTTTGTAGTTTTTTTCTTTTCTACTTTCTTCTTTACTACTTTTTTAATAGCTTTTTTCGTTACCTTTTTTGCAACTTTCTTTACAGGTTTCTTTGCCACTTTTTTGGTCTTCTTTACAGCTTTCTTAGCTTTTTTCTTACCTTTAGTATCCTTCTTCTCCTCTTTCTTAGCGTTAACCTGGCTTTCAACTTTCACTGTCTCCCCTTGAATATCAATTTTCCATCCTGTAAGTTTAGCTGCGAGACGAACATTCTGCCCGTCTTTACCTATAGCAAGACTTAGCTGTTCATCAGGAACTATCACTTGTGCGACTTTATTCTCTTTGTCCAGAATTTTTACAGCAACAGTCTGTGCAGGACTGAGGGCATTAGATATAAACTGCTGAGTATCAGCATCCCATAAAATAATATCAACCTTTTCTTCAATGCTTCCAACCTTCAGTTCATTCATTATGGCATTGATACGAACTCCTTTTTGACCAACACACGAGCCAATTGGGTCAATACCCTCTACATTTGAATAAACAGCAATTTTCGATCTACTGCCCGCTTCTCTGGCAATCGCTTTAATGTCAATAGATCCAGAAACTAATTCAGGAATTTCGAGTTCAAAAAGTGCCTTCAAAAAGTCCGGGTGTGAACGGGAAACAAAGAGGCTTTTACCTCTTGGTCCTTCTTCAATAGATTTAAGCAGGACCTTTAACCTCGCTCCACTTTTGTAGAACTCAGTTGAAACCCTATCTTCAGGTTTCATAATAGCCGTAGCCCTGTTAATTTCCCAGACAACACTATCGCCATCCATTCTCTGAACAATTGCACTTTCCACTTCACCAATCCTACCTTCAAATTCCTTGATCTGAGATTCTTTTTCAGCTTCTCTGATTTTTTGCAAAATAACCTGCTTTGCTGCTTGTGCAGCAACCCTACCAAAGTCACCCTCAGGTGTTATGTCAACCTGAATGTGATCACCCTCCCGCAATTTCGGTTCAATCTTCTTAGCATCCTTAATAGAAATTTGTGTTGAAGGATTAGTCACTTCGTCAACAACTTTTTTATCAGCGACAACTGCAATAGTCCCGACCTTTGAATCTATCTCGACATGAAGGGCAAGGCCTTCTTCCTCTTCATTATCCCTTCTGAATCCTGTTTCAATAGCTTGTTTAATTGCTTCGATAACAAGAGTAGCATCGATTCCGCGCTCTGCTGCAATCTGGTTAACTGCTACCATAAAATCTGTTTGAACTGCCATTTTTATATAATTAACAAATTAGCTAATTTACTTAAAAAAAGATGGACAAATGCCCACCTCCAAATCTAATTTAAAATAATTCAAGTAAGTATATCAAAAATTCCGCAAACAATCAAAAGCAGTGTATAATATCTGAACTTATGAAGTCTGTAGAAAAAGACCTAAAAGTAGCGATCACACATGATTACCTTATAGAATATGGAGGGGCTGAGGTTGTTTTGAGAGAGCTATTAAAATTATTTCCAAAAGCAGATCTTTATACTGCTATTTATAAAGAGGACAAAAGCCAACGCGAGCTTTGGATAGAAGTATCCAGGCATAAAATTTACACAAGTTTTGTCAATAAACTTCCGTTAAAAAAAATATTTTGGAAGATACTGCTTCCATTGCATATACGATTTTTTCGCAATTTAGATCTAAGTGGGTATGATCTAGTAATCAGCTCCTCTGCAGGTTTTGCCAAATTCATCGAGGTAAAAGCGCCAACAAAACATATAGCATATATTCACACACCACCAAGATTTTTATGGGGATTTGAAACTTCATTTTTTCATAAAATTCCTTTTCCAATTAAGGCTTTATTGAAACCTATTCTCAAGAAATGGAATAAACTGGATTACTATTATGCGAGAAAGGCTTCGCTTGTAGTCACCAATTCTAGAAATATTCAAGAAAAAATTCATAAATGTTATGGAATAAATGCCAAGATAGTCTATCCTCCTGTTGATATTGAGTCCATACTTAAAGCACAAGAAGAGCCCAAGCAAAACTTCTATCTTGTGGTCAGTAGATTACATAAGTATAAAAATATTGATCTGATTATAAAAGCATTTAACAAGAACAGACATAAATTAATTATTGTTGGTGATGGGCCTGAAAGAAAGTATCTGAAAGAAATTGCCGGATCAAATATCGAATTTGAAGGATTTATAGATGAACAAGCAAAAATAAGATTGTTGAAACAAGCGAAGGCATTTTTATTCGCAGCTGAAGAGGATTTCGGTATCGTAATGGTCGAAGCCCTTGCTGCAGGCACACCAGTAATTGCTTATGCCAAAGGCGGTGCTTTGGAAATAATAAAAGAAGGGTCTAATGGAATCTTCTTTAGTAAACAGGACCCTGACCTTGTGAATGACAGCATAATTGCTCTTGAAAAACTTAGTTTCAGGAAATCAGACATAGTCCAATCTGCACGTAATTTTTCCTCGCAAATTTTCGAACAGAAAATTGAGGAACTAATAGCTTTTTTATGATATTTTCGTTTCACTGGCGCAATAGGTAAAAAGTCATTATAATGCCTACAAATGATTATATTTACACGCAAGGAAAAAACTAAACCTGAACAGTTCGGCCTTGGTATACAGACGAAAGAGAAGAGACCACTTTCTGGATTTAACAGAAAACTACATAATCTTGAGATGAAATTAGAGGTTATGCCGTTTTGGAAGAATTTTTCTTTTGTTTTTTATGCCCTGTCATCTCTAATTATTCCGGGAGGCATAATTGCATTAATGCTGTATAAATTCAATCAAATTCCAGTTGAGATCCCATTATTCTATAATCCCCAGATTTCAAGCTGGGTGCTGATTGATAAAAGTATAGCTATTATACTGCCAATTATTTATGCAATTGCAAATCTGGTTTTATTAAACCTTAACTATTCAATTTTTCAGTACGACAGAAGGCTTTCTCAGGTATTGGCATTTACGATGAATATCTCTAATATCTTATTTTTAATCGCATTTGCTGAAATTTTAAGCATTGTATTAATTTGATTCTTTATATATGAACATAGAAATACCGACAGCAATAAGTCAATATTTCCCTTACATACCTCCTGCATTACTTGCTTTTGGTATAACTTTTATGGCATCACCCATAATCGGGAAGTTCGCAAGGAAATTTAAATTTATCGACCTTCCTGCACATAAACGAAGCAGAGATGATAAAACAAAAGCTCAAAGGATTCATAAAAAAATTATCCCAAGGCTTGGAGGAGTTGCCATAATGATTGGTTTCTTCGGAACTTTGCTTTTTCTAGATGATGTTCCTTCACAAACTTATGGAATAATGATTGGAATGGGATTGATCACTTTAATGGGAATCCTGGATGATAAGTTTGAACTTTCAGGAAAAGTTCAATTGGCTTTTCAGTTGCTTGCAACATTGATAGTAGTTGTTTCTGGTGTAAGCATACTTGACATTCAAATTGCAGGCCAATTTATTGACCTTTCCTATTATTCAACCAATATCAATTTATTTGGTCTGGATTACATGTTTAATTTCCCAGCAGATTTCCTTACTATTTTTTGGATCCTTCTTATTATGAACGCGCTTGCATGGAGCTGCGGTATTGATGCTCTTGGAGAGAGTCTTGCTTTTGTTGCAGCGGTGACATTCGGAGCACTTTCAATGAAATTCGGAAATCCATCATATACATACATATTCTTTGTTTTCGCTGGATCAATTTGGGGATTCATCCCATTCAATTTCCCGACAGCGAAAATCCTTGGCGGGACAGCAGGTGATCACAACTATGGTTTCTTTTTATCAACTATGGCTATAGTAAGTGGCACAAAATTACCTACAGCAATCATCATTCTTATTATCCCACTGATTGATCTAATCTGGGTTCTTATAGGAAGGATTAGACATAATCATTTGAAATCACCATTGGACCTGTTAGCGATTAATGATCGGACACATTTGCATCACAGGATAATGGACCTGGGTTACAGCGTTAAACAAACCCTTTATTTAGAACTGACTTTGTTTTCCATATTCTCTATTCTAGCTTTTTATCTTGGAGGTTTCGGTTTTGATTTTGTAGTGCTGACCTCATCCATCGTAGGTATTCTAGTTATTTTCGCGGTAATTACAATTCTATACAAAAAAGGCTATAAAAAATCATCCCAAGGGCCATCAAGAATAAAGCCTAAACAAGTAATAACCAAGGACCCTTCACCTGAAGAAAGATATGCTTACTAAAAAAACTTCGAAAAAAAAACAAAGCAAACAAAAGCTCAAAGAAAAAATTTTAAGCCTTTATATTAAGGAAAATACTCAGCAGTCTATATATGACCAATTAAAGGAGCATAAACTGGGGAAAGACTTATCTAAGAAAAAACTCAAAGCGCTTATCAAGGAAAATTATTTTTTAAGTCCCAAAAATTTCAGACTGGGTGCTTGGCTTTTATTCATCCTTACACTCATAACCCCTCCAATAACTGTTTACATAAGAGGTTTTGAATACAGATCTATTTTTAATGAAATTGCAATCACTTCAATTATCTTTGCTGCTCCATTTGCCATATTTGGGATATTACTTCACTTGATAAAAGATCTGAAAAAATTGTATTACTTTGCAGGAGCTATGATTGGATATTTAGTGATCTATATAATTATTTTTCTTCTTATATCGAGTGACATCAAGATCTGGACTTTGGCTTTATTTCCAATGATATTATTACCAACGTTCATAGAAGAATTTTTCAAGTTGAAAAAATTGATCGCTTCTATTGAACCCTAACAACGATCGCGATCTCCTCATGATTAATAGCTTTAAATGGCGCTTGAGAGCCATCATACACCTGTCCACCTGAAAGCTGTGCGATTTTATCAGCCACATTTCGTTTCTTGCCTTTGGAAAAGTCAAAAATTTGGATATCAGGACCAGTTGAAATCATTGGCAAAGCATATTTGCTTTCCTGAGGGAAAATATACTCTTCTGAAGACTGTGTTTTGAACTGTTGATACTCGTTATTATTAAAAACTGCCTTCCCACCTGTGTAAGAATTAACATATACAAATGTCGAAGCAAGTTCAATTTGAGTATCAGGGTTTTCAATTATTTCATGCAGATATTTTCTCACAATCTTCCATTCATCTTTTTGGCAGCATGATTGTTCCCAAGTAGTAGGTATTAGATAATAACCCGATCTGGTGTGAGTTCCAGGTGGTGAATATAAAGGTTTGGTCAACAGTGCATTTGTGCCACCGAATTCATGATCTAAAACTACTTTTTGGACACTTCCAATATCAGCCTCGCTCATAACTTCTATGCCCATAGTTACGTCTTCAAGCGAAATGTCACTCATCTGGATCTTTCCCTTGAATGACTGATAAATCTCCATCAACTTCATTGGATTCGATAGTGTTTCGCTTGTCATAATCCTGTCGCTAACTTCAGTCATAAGTAGCTGTTGCCTGCGGTTGCGGTCGAAGTCACTACTTGTTTTTCGCACACGGACAAAACAGAGGACCTGTTTAGATGTCAGGAACTGTCTACCTTGCTCATAATAGACATAATCGTATCCGTTGTATTCATTTGGGCAATAATCACCCATTTTTCTAGGAACATCTACCCACATTCCTTTCTTTCCATTATGCTCCTCACCTACAATATCAATGAGCTTCACAAAATCATCTAAAGTGATAACAGCATAGTAGTCAATCTCATAACCAGTAATGTAGGTAACATATTTTTCCATGGCATCTACTCCGGAAAAAGGACAATTATTCTTCTCCGCCATATCATAAATACGATTGATGTATTTCTGATCCTCGCGCTCCTGGTGCATACATTCTTCAGTGACAGGTAAACTGGTGTCACGAGGAATACTAATAAAAGTCAGTTTATTTGTTTTCCTGTCATATAAAATTTGCATAATAACATCCATTTTTCTAGTTCCACTTCTTTTTGTAGCGACATATTCTTCCCCATTAAATTCAACACCACGCGTATCGATGCCCATAATTAGTGCGGAAACATATCTTTTTTCATCTTTCGAAGGATTAACAAGCTGCGCAGTTTTCATGACACTCTCTCCAGCAATCTGCGCTAGCTTATCTTGTGGGGCAACATTATCCACTTTATAAATCATTCCGAAGTAAGCGAAAATAGCAATAATAAAAATTCCAAAAAATGTTCCAAACCAGTATTTCCACTGCCTTTTTCTTGTTGGCTTTTTTCTATTTTCATTTGGGATTTCTGGCAATGGGAATTCACTAATCATAGCAGGTTCGAAAGGCTCGGATTCCTCTTTATTCATCTTGCTTTGTAAGCGCAAATTTTTGATCAGCATATGGCAGACTTAGAAAAGTTACTTGTATAGAATAAGCTATCATATGTTTTTATTCAAGTGCTTATATGGGTTTGTACACTTCGCATATTTACTATCACCTATCCGAGTACTATAATCCATTACGTTTTACACCATAAATATGGACTGGATAAAATTTTCTAAAATTGGGCCACCAAGATCTCTCGACGCCCTAATATTTTCCGAGGAACAGCCTTTCGATTGGACATTTTTATCTAAGCTAGATAATGAGGAACAAATGAATAATACCCCTCTTAAATTACAGGCAAGGGAATTACTGGATCAGTATAAACTTTCTTTGGACATAGAACAGTTGAAAGGACAAGATAATGTCCAGATAGAGGAAGTGATTTTCGCCGATACCAGATATGTCGATTATTCATGCAAAGAGGAAGGAAATTGCGCAACAAATCCGTTGGAATTTTCTATCCTGAAGCCACTGGACAGCGCGGACAGTTGGCCTGGTAGAGATACTATTATAAATATTAAAACAAGTGAAGAAGATAATCGATATAATGGAACTCATCATATCGAAGATTCTGTAGAGATTCATATTGATGTAAATGGGGAGATAATATTCATGAGTAGTATGGTTACATTTCTTGGCGCAACTACTGGTGTCATAGCTGTCGAGAGAATTTATAACCAAAACGAACCCGATGACGAATTCGGTATAGTAATTAAACAGTATAGTAACCCTGAATTCAATAATGAGATTGATAATATAGACGATTTTAGTTTGGCTGATTTAAAAAAGATATTGATAGATTCTGAACGACTGATTGGTTTGGTAGCCGCATTGTTCCATGACTAAGTGTCGTTTCTGAAACGATTACTGCCCAGATAGTATTTCTACATAATTAAGCGCTATAAATATGGCATTATCGGGTACAGAGTCATTAGATAGATTTCTGCCTGAAGATACTCGTAATCTTCTTACTGAAATGATTCAGGCAGGGGATGGTTATAAATATCGTCCTGTAGATTCAGTTTTCACTTCAAGTAGAGATCCTGACTGGAAAATATTGATGGAGGAAAAACCTTTGTGTATAGATGATATCTGGCCACAATACAACTCTGGACAATCTCAATTTATTCAAATGTCAAAGACTGGTAGTGAATTGTACGGATTCGTTGTAGGGCCACTTAATGGGGTAATAATTAATAGAATCAGACTTGAGTCAGCCTTAGTATGGAAATCATTAGTAGAAGGCGAATCCAGAACAGAAACAGGTTTCTATAGTGGGTATATTCCTGTTGCACCAATTTTGCAAGATAAAAATGGCAGATCAAGATTTATAGAAGAAAAAGAAATCACTTATCCGATTTCAATAAAAGCAATAGTATTTTCAAGGTTCTGTGGGCTAAATATGCAATTCGTTATACGCCAATTAAATCAGTTAATTGATAGTTTGCCTGTTGAAGATGCAGAAAAAATTTATCCTCATGATATAGATGTGCAAATACAAGAAGGATATGCAAGTGATTCTCTAAGAGAAAGAGGGAGGTCTTTGTGGCTTGAGATAGATTCAAGGCAAATTGAGATTTTTGAACAGCTAGATAAATTGAGGATACAACATGGGCATCCACATATTGTTAATTGGACAGTGGAATTTTGTGACAAAAATTACTATGAAGAACATATCCTTTCGGGAGGAAATGTTAATAATATTCCATATGACGAAGAGGCTTTTAGCTTCAATCCAAGAGATAAAATACTTTATCCTGAAAGGTATGTAACGATAGTGAGACTTATTGATTTAGATAGGGCACTGCAAAAGTCTTGATAGACAAATCATGCGCCGGTTTCAACCATCTATAATATTTCTATTGACATCGTAATATTCCTGGTATATAGTTTATTAAATCTGCTCCACTTTTACTTCTTAAATTTCAACTATGGCTTTACCACAAAGTCTAATTCCAGAATTATCCCCAGAGACATTTGAACGAGAAGGAGGGATAGACCAGGAGACTGCCACGAGCCTTCTTATACAAAGGGCACATGGTCAGTTGATAGAGGATATTGAATTCTATCGAAGATCTGCAATGGAACACGGGCAACCTACCTACAGTATAGTAAGAATAGATAGACAAAAAGCTGACTTATTAGGTTTCAGTTTAGGTGATAGACTTCTGACTGCAGAAATCCCGGACCTTACATTAACTGAGCGTAATATCAATAAACCCGAGTTGGCTCACTTTTGCGCGCTGGAGGCTATAAAATGGATAGTAAATAATATTAGACCAAGTGACGAAGCCACAGACCAAAATAGAGAATTGGCTAACATAGCCAAAGCTCTAGATAATGATTTGTTGGATGCTAGCCTCACATGGGGTACCTACGATAGGGTAAGAGTTGCAATAGATGAAGCGCTAAGAATAGCTCCGGATGAAGACTCGCTAATTGGAACAGATTCCCAACAACCATCGGCAGAACTTTATACTGCTTTAATTTCTTTGCTTGGAGCGCGACCTATCTAAAGAAATTAAGAGCTATTAAAGATTTTGGTTCCAACCATCCAATATCTATTAACTCGCACATAACATAGCAGACGGGAAGACGTTAAAAATCCCAAAAAACCAAATAGCAAATTCGTAGATCTATACCACTGTGTTATAATTTTCCCATGAACGCACAACAAAAAAACAATCTATTAGAAATAAAAAACTTAACTGTGAGTTCTGCTGGGAAAACCATCCTTAAAGGACTTGATATGGGAATTCCTGCTGGACAGATTCACGTTTTAATGGGACCGAATGGCTCTGGTAAAAGCACCTTATCAAAAACCATAATGGGCGCAGACGATGTTGAGATTATAAAAGGAAGAATTTACTTCAAAAGTAAAAGGATAAATGAACTTTCACCAGAAGAACGTGCGCACCTTGGGATCTTTCTTGCAAATCAATACCCTGTGGAAGTACCAGGAGTTAATCTCTCAAATTTCCTTCGCATAGCATACAATTCACGTTTCACTGACAAAAAGAAACATATGTCACCTTTGAAATTCAGATCTTTTTTAGAGGAGAAATCAAAATTAATTGATCTTTCTATTGAGTTTAGTAAACGAAATCTGAATGAAGGCTTTTCCGGTGGTGAAAAAAAGAAATGTGAAATTCTGCAAATGGCAGTTCTGGAACCAAAACTTGCAATACTCGATGAAACAGATTCTGGCCTTGATGTTGATGCTTTAAAAACAGTTTTCATGGCAGTGAATAAAATTAAATCGCAAAATAAAGCAATGAGCCTTTTAATCATTACCCATTATGAGCGCATCTTTAACTATATCAAGCCAGATAAAATTCACATACTGCAGGATGGAAAAATAATCAAAACAGGAAATAGAGAATTACTCAAATCAATACAAAAATTTGGATTTAAAAAATTCAGTAAGTAAACTAATACATTTACATCATGAAGCGTAAGCCAAAGTTCAACAGGGATTACAAAAAAAAATATGGGTTCTCAGATAGTGTTGAATACACACAAAAATTTCCCAAAGGCCTGAATGAAGAGGTCATCAGAAGAATATCAGCTATTAAGAACGAACCCGAATGGATGCTTGAACGTAGGTTAAAATCATACGAAGAATTCAAGAACAGGCCAACTCCCATGTGGGGTGCAAATCTTGCCCAAATAGATTTCGATAATATCCACTACTTTGCTAAAGCCTCAGGTAAAAAAGGCAGGAAATGGGAAGATGTACCTGAAAAGATCAAGACCACTTTCGACAGGCTCAAGATCCCACAAAGCGAACGCAAATTTCTCGCAGGTACTGCAACGCAATACGAATCAGAAGTTGTTTATTCCAGATTGAAAGAAGAGTGGCAAAAGCTCGGGGTAATTTTTGAAGATACTGATTCAGGCTTGCGAAAATATCCTGAACTTTTCAAAAAATACTTCGGTAAAGTCATACCTTACAAAGACAATAAACTAGCTGCATTGAACACATCTGTATGGAGTGGTGGAAGTTTTATCTACGTGCCAAAAGGCGTGAAAGTAAAAGTGCCATTGCAGACATATTTCAGGATAAATCTAGAAAATATGGGGCAGTTTGAAAGGACATTAATAATCGCGGATGAGGGCAGCCAGCTTCATTATCTGGAAGGTTGTACAGCCCCAATGTACAGCACAGATTCTCTACATGCAGCTGTTGTAGAAATAATTGTACATAAAAATGCCAAGGTACGATATACAACAATCCAAAACTGGTCAAATAATGTCTATAACCTTGTAACCAAGAGGGCAATAGCATATGAAAACGCAAGAATGGAATGGGTTGACTGCAACCTTGGCTCAAAGATCACTATGAAATATCCGGCAGTCTGGTTGTTAGGCAGGAAGGCGCACGGTGAAGTGCTCTCGATCGCCTACGCGGATAAAGGACAGACTCAGGATGCAGGCGCGAAGATCATTCACCGTGCGCCCGACACATCCAGTATAATCAAATCAAAATCAATTTGCATGAACGGTGGAAGAACAAGCTATCGCGGACTATTAAAAGCTACTCATAATGCTAAAAACTCTAAATCCAAAGTTATTTGCGATGCATTAATCTTTGACAATAAATCACGCACCGATACATACCCAACAAATGAAATAGATGCACAGAGCTTCTCATTGGAACACGAAGCAAGCGTTAGCAAAATTTCTCAAGAACAGCTCTTTTATCTAACAAGCCGTGGACTTTCCGAAGAGCAAGCAACAAGTCTCATAGTCTCAGGATTTATAGAACCAATAGCGAAAGAACTACCAATGGAATACGCGGTTGAATTGAACGCTTTACTCGATATGTCCATGGAAGGAAGCGTAGGATGATCGACCTAGACAAACAAAAAACTAATACTTATACCATCGCAAAATCCGGAAAAACCGAATTTTTCTACGTTGGAAGGAATAACGATCAATTTAAGAGAAAATTAAGTTTTACTTTGCCGAAACCGGAAATTGATCATAGGATAGAGATCAAAGCCGTGCTTTGGGACCAGTCAGTTTTCGATCTTGAGGCAGTGCTTGTTGTTAAAAAAGGTGCGAAAAATACTGACAGCTACTTAAAAATTGATTGCCTGCTCATGTCAGAAAAATCTCGCGCCAGGGTCATCCCAAGTCTGGAAATCATGGAGGACGCTGTAAAATCCGGCCACGGCGCAACTGTCAGCACAGTTAACAAACAACAAATGCATTATTTGCGCAGCCGTGGCCTGTCAAAAACACAAGCCGAAGACTTGATAATAGAAGGCTTTCTGGATTAATATACAATGTCACCAACTTAAGCTTGAAGTTAGAATTTAAAAGTTAAATATTAGGTGTTTAATGTTAAAAAATAAAAAAATGACTAATTTACAAAATATAAAAAAAGAGTTCCCAATTTTTTCAAACTATCCTAAACTGGTTTATCTTGATAATGCTGCCACGACTCAAAAACCAAAGCAAGTACTGGACGCATTAAATGATTTCTATACAAAATCAAATGCCAATGTTCATCGTGGTATTCATAAATTAAGCGAACTTGCTACAGAAAAGTATGAAGAAGCACGAAAAAACGTTGCTGAATTTATTAGTGCCAGTCCAGAAGAAATTATATTCACTGGTGGCACAACAGATGGACTAAATGCTCTAGCAAACAGTCTGAATAGATCACAAGAAATCTTTGGCAAGCATCCCAGTCATGCAAACAAAAATTTACAAATATTATCAAGCGATATTGAGCATCATTCAAATCTCCTCCCCTGGACAAGATTGGCAAATAAATCGAATATTTTTTTTGCAGGAGTCGACAAGAATTATCAGATTGACCTGAATGAACTTGAGGAAATAAAAAGAAAGCATAGGATTGATATTGTCGCAATTACAATGATGAGCAATGTAACCGGCACGATCACACCGATCGAGAAAATACGAGAATTATTCCCTGATTCAATACTTATTGTAGATGCCGCACAGGCAATTGCTCACATGCCAATAGATGTAAAAAAGCTCGATGTTGATTTTCTTGTGTTTTCTGGCCACAAGATCTATGGTCCAACAGGAATAGGAGTGCTATTCGGCAAACGTGAACTTCTAGAAGAACTAGAACCCATAAAGGTTGGAGGTGGAATGATAAGTGAAGTATACAAAGATAAGAGCGTTTGGGCAGACGTTCCGGAAAAACATGAGGCCGGCACACCACCCATTGCGCAGGCAATAGGCCTGTCAGAGGCATTACATTTTATGAAAAAAGCTGGCTTCAAAAATATTCAAAAACACGAAGACGAATTAAGAGCATATGCTGTTAAAGCATTCAACCTTTATCAAACATTCGGGTTTCCATTGGAAGTTACTACAGAACTATTTGAGGAAAAGGGACAGGCAATTAACTTGGATGATTATAAGAAAGAATTTGCAAAACATCAGGAACTTTCTAGGACGACTTCGGCGGGGG
>Ga0208958_1002339_pt1 | contig 16554 bp, 19 predicted proteins | sample RifOxyB1_FD_184032 | JGI IMG/M metagenome (GOLD analysis project Ga0208958, IMG submission 184032) | Soil microbial communities from Rifle, Colorado - Rifle Oxygen_injection B1 (SPAdes) | ecosystem: Environmental > Terrestrial > Deep subsurface > Rock core/Sediment | place: Rifle, Colorado... | reverse complement strand
GATCCTGACCGAGTTTACCAGGACAATGGGGATGCTGGTCGCTTCGGGCATATCGATACTGGATGCTTTGAAGATTGTGGCGGATGCGGTAGGCAGCCGCATCCTCAAGGCGAGGGTGATGGAGGCTGCAGGCAAGATAGAGAAAGGTCAACCATTATCTACAGTCTTGGTAAACATGGAAGAGTTTCCGCCAATCGTACCCCAGATGTTGGCAGTCGGTGAACAAACAGGAAAAGTGGATGAGATCCTGACCAAGCTATCGACATATTTTGAACAAGAAGCTGAGCTGGGGGTCAAAACTATGACGACGGCGATCGAGCCGCTCATCATGGTGGTGATGGGACTGGGAGTGGGCTTCTTGGTAATGGCGGTGATCATGCCTATATACAACCTGACTAACCAGTTCTAAATAAATACTTGACAACCTGACCGAAGTTCTGGATCATGTAACTAGGTGGTTATTATGTTGAATCTAAAAAAATGAAACTAAAATTCGCGATTGATAGAGGTTTTACGTTAATCGAGTTATTGATTGTCATCGGTGTCTTAGGTATCTTGGCATCCGGCTTGCTGGCAGCAGTTGACCCATTTGAGCAGCTGAAAAAAGGACGTGATAGCAACTTGCGTAATCAAGTCGTCGAGATGCACAACGCCTTGATTCGTTACTACGCTACTCACGGTGAGTTACCCTGGTGTAACGGTACCGGTCAAGCTTGTGTCCTCAACTCGGGAACGGAGGTGGCCCTGGATGACATTAACGCACAAGGTTATTTTTACACCGTAGATAAGATCATCGCTGATGGTGAACTTAAAGGTGCTGATGGCGACGAGTTCATCGCCAACCTGGGTGCAGGTAATGCGTCTAAGATTTTCATCCGCTCTGAGGATGATGTTCACGTCAGTGTGTGTTTTGCTCCGGACAGTAAGTCATTGTTTATGGATACGGCGACGAAGTTTGACGCTGCCGGGGAGATGATAAACGCAACCGGTGAGGCCTGTGATCAGACTCAGAAGGATCCAACCTCCGGTATCGGCACTTGTTACTGGTGCGCTAAGTAGAAATGCAGATTCCGGGTCAAGCCCCTCCTGAGGCGGGCAAGCCGGAATGACGAAGAACAAAGCCCCGCTTGAACGCGGGGCTTTTTGCTTCTATATTTAGCTCATGGGATTAGTGTTACTGGCATTTCTATTTGGTACGGCAATCGGCAGCTTTTTGAATGTAATTATTTACCGGACAATGACGGGTGAGTCCCCGTGGAAGGGCAGGTCTAAGTGTGACCACTGCCAGAAGCAACTGTCCTGGTACCACAACATTCCTCTACTCTCATATATTGCCCTCAGAGGAAAATGTGCTTTTTGCGGTGGCAAAATATCGCTACAGTATCCGGTGGTGGAGTTTCTGACCGGATCGCTGTTTGTCTGGTGGTGGATGCTGGGTAGGAGCTTTTTCCTGCTGGCCGGCCAACCCTGGTTTGTGGTACAGCCACTATTTTGGCTGATAATCGGGATTTTATTGCTGTTGGTATTTATGTTTGATTTGTATTATGGGGTGATACCTGACTGGCTGAACCTGAGTTTGTTTGTGGCCGGTTTGGCTTACCGCTTGGCTTTGGTGAGTAGCGGAAACATGCGGGTGGCTGATTTCAATAGCTCAGTGATAGCGGGGGTAGTGTTGACGGGTTTTTTCGCCGGTTTGTATTTAATGACTAAAAGGAAGGGGTTTGGGCTGGGCGATGTGAAGCTGGCTCCCGGCTTGGCTCTGCTGCTGGGTGCGGTGGAAACTCTGGTAGCGGCCTTTATGGCCTTTGTCATCGGCGCGGCGGTGGCGGTGGTGATGCTAGTGATGAAGCGAGTGCGTTTTGGCCAGACTCTACCTTTTGGTCCATTTCTGGTTTTGGGGACGGTATTTTCCTTAATCTGGGGGGATTTGCTGTGGCATTGGTATTGGAGTATGCTGGGATTGTGATGAGGCAAAAGAACCAGGAAGGAATCACGCTGATGGAGATGATGCTGGCTGTGGCTATCCTCGGTATCCTGCTGATAATATCGATGCTGAGTTTCATCGATCAACTGGGAAAAGGTAGAGATGGGAGGAGAAAAGAAGATATTCATCTACTAAAGACTGCTGTCGAACAATATTATGATGATCATGGCTGCTACCCTCCGGCAGAGATGGTGGTGTGTGAGAGTACGTCGCTGGACCCTTATATCGAGATAGTGCCTTGTGACCCGATTAATCATGGTGATTATGTATATGATTACCTGGTTGATGGTTGTGATGGCTATGTGATTTACACCAGCTTGGAACATAGAAGTGACCCGGTGGTTGTTTCTCTGGGATGCTCCAGTGGCTGTGGCATTGAAGGTAACTATAACTACTATGTCGCGTCGGCAGGCCAAAACGCGATTGATCCTACTCCTCCAATAACTCCAACTCCAACAGTTCCTCCATTGTGTGACGGAAGCTGTCTGCCTAATCAGTGCATGACCTGCTGTCCGGGGGCGGGATACCGCTGTACCGGCTCTGGGGATGGTTGCTTTGTGGATGAAACTTGCACAAACTAGTAAGAAGGTTAAACTGAATATATGGAGAAAATGAAGGGTTTCACCCTGTTTGAGATTTTGTTGGCGATGGCGATCTTGGGGATAATCTCTGTTTCGGGTTTTAGTGCTTATACCGTCAGTCTACAAAAGGCCAGGGACAGTGGGAGAAAAAAGGCGTTGCAGTCGATGCAGCAAGCTCTGGAATCGTACCAAAATGATTACGGAGTGTACCCTGCGGGGGATGAAGAGGGTAAAGTGGTGGCGTGTTACACCGGAAACAGGAGCTGTGAATGGGGTGAGGAAATGGCGGTTAACGGTAGGGTGTATATGCAGAAATTACCGATTGATCCCAGTGTGGCATACAGTATGTTTTATCGGACCGATACCAGCCGGAGTAAATACCAGATTTATGCGCGATTGGAAAATGCAAACGATCCGGCCATCCCCGATGCAGGTAGTTATGACGTCGTTTGTGGTAGGGCTAATTGTAATTATGGAATATCGTCGGCCAATGCCGGGGTTGAAGATGTTTTACAATAACCGTTATGATGGAACAATGAGACAGAGACATGGTTTTACTTTGGTGGAGATATTGATCGTGGTGGCGATAATCGGGATACTCACTGGTCTGATAACGGTAAACCTGAGCGCTGCCAGAGAGAGAGCCAGGGATGTACAGCGTAAAGGTGACCTAAAACAAATACAGATGGCATTGGAACTATACAAGAACGATCAGAATCCACCGGATTTTCCGGATACCGCCACTTGGAAAACCGAATTAGTGAGCGGGAATTACTTAAAGCAGTCCCCCATCGACCCGAAGGTAAAAAATGCTGCTGATAGCTGGGAAGACTATAGCTACACGAAGGGAGTGAGTCTGAGCTACACATTGGTAATGTGTCTGGAGAATGGCGGTGATCCTGATAAAGATGCGGTTAATGCTTGTACGAGTGGCGTTAGTTATACAAAGACACAACCATGATGAAAAATAAAGGGTTTACATTGCTGGAGTTGCTGGTGGTGATAGCAATTATCTCTATCCTGGTGGCCATCGGGACGGTGTCGTATTCGGCGGCTCAGACCAGAGCCAGAGATGCGAGGCGGAGGCAAGACATAGAGGTGATCGCCAATGCTCTGGAGCAATATAATGCTGGTAATAGGGGGGTGTATCCCTCGGCTGCCGGGTGTGAAGCGGGTGCGGCGGGTTACATAGTCGGTGGAGTGCTGCCCGTGGACCCAAAGACCGGAGCAAGCTATGCACCTGTGTGTAATAATGTGGCTGGGACCGTGTGTGTCTGTGCAGCGTTGGAGGTGGCAGGAAGTGGAAATTACCAGACGGCAAGCTGCACCAACTCGGGCGGCTCGAAAAATTACTTTTGTCGGCAGAATCAACAATGAGATCTAAAATGCAGACCCCGGATCAAGTCCGGGGTGACGGGTGGAGTAAGGGATTTACTTTTGTGGAATTGTTGGTGGTGGTGACGATCATCGCCGTACTGACGGCGGTGGCGGTGGTGAGCTATACCAGTACAAATAAGAAAGCCCGGGATACAAAGAGAAAGGCTGATTTACAGGAGATTCGCTCGGCGCTGGAGATCAAGCGTGCAGAGTGCGGTGTATATGGTCCCTTAAGTCTTTACGATACCGGTGTGGAGTGTGACGGTGATGTGTATTTGGCTCCGGACAGGGTGCCGACTGATCCGAAGAGTGGAAATGATTATAATTATGTGATAACAGCAAGTATATATGCGTTGTGTACTTGGGAGATGGAAAATGAGCCAGGCTACTGTGTCACCAACCCTTAATAGGGGTTTTACTTTGGTTGAGATGATCGTGGTCCTGGCCATTATGGCTGTGGCTACCAGCTCAGGTTTCGTGGCGTATTTTAAGTACAGAGATAAGCAGGAAGTGGCCAGGAGTGCGGACACACTAGCTGAGTCACTGCGACTGGCTCACCGTATGGCCTTGGGAGGAGTGAAACCGCAAATATGTGGTGCTAACTCTTTGGAAGGGTATCTGGTGAGTATCGTGGATACTGATGTCATGGTGAGTGCTAAATGTGGCAGTGTGATCACGCCGATCAAGACAAGCACATACAGCCCGGAGATTGTGGCTGTCCCCAGCTCGTTTTTGTTTCGGGTGTTGTCGGGAGCGACCAGCAGTGTCAGTATTTCCTTGAGTAAAGGTGAGTATGCGGCACAGGTCCTGGTAAATGAGAGTGGTACGGTTACGATAGGAGCAACACAATAGCAGTATGAAACGATTAAGATTAATTTCAGGACAGACGTTAATTGAGGTCATCGTGGCTTTGGTGCTGGTTGAGTTTGCCTTGATCTCGATTGCTTCTGCCGGAGTCGTAAGTGTGCGCAATGGCAGGCTGGCGCGGGAGAGGGCGGAAGCGAGGAGTATCGCTGAGACAATAATGGAGGGAGTAAGACTGGAGCGGGATGCTGATGCGGAAGGATTTTTTGCCAGAAGTAGCGGCGTGGAACCGCTACCGACACAGGGCAGTGGCGTCGTCTACAGTCCGGAATTGAGGTACACTAGAATTGATGATGATCAAATGCAAGTCTCCGTGGAGGTATCTTGGAGTGTCGGCGGCGGCCAGATGCACGTGCGAGAGGAATCGAGCTTTAACCGCTGGCAATGACCCCTCAGGCCTGAGTGTAATGGAATTGATAATAGCCATAGGGGTCTTGGGGATATTGATCGGTGCTTCGGTGGGACTGTTTACCCGATTAATGCGAGGGGTGAATATGACTGATAGCCTGATAGAGACGGAAGATAGTGCTCAGGTAGTGGTAGCTTTGCTGGACAGAAACATCAAGAGTTCCAGAGAGGTGGTGAGTGTAGGTGGATCGAACTGTCCGGGCAGTGGAAATACACTGGTGCTGCGGATGCTGGACGGGGGGTTACTGACTTACAGTCTGAGTGACGGACAGATTGCCTCAAATGGCGCGGTGATCTCGACACCTAAGGTGACGATCACTAATCTGCAATTCAGCTGCCTGAATGATGGGGATGTGGTGACACAAGTAAACATTGAGTTTGATGCTGGGTATCAAGAGACAGAGTCGAGCATAATATCGGTAAAACATTATAGTAATCAAGTGGCTGTAAGAAATTTGTGATAATTGTTATGATCAGTCTATGACGCATGAGAATCGGGAATCCGGACAAGTGGCATTGATGGTGATTTTGGTGGTACTGGTGATCTCGGTCGTGGTGCTTTCGGTGGCAGGAAGATCTGTGACTGAGGTGCGGGTGACTTCGACAGAAGAAGATGCTGCCAAGGCTTTGAGGCTAGCTGAGGCAGGCGTAGAGGAGGCACTCCGGTCTTTGTCGGCAACTGAATTTAGCAGTGAAATCGGTGACGGGAGTTATAGTGTGACAGCCACGCAGGAGGGGGCTCTGGGTGTAGTTAGTGCGGCTCCGGTAGCTGACGGGGATGTACTGGAGATAACGCTCGTGGGTGTCGGTATTATGCCTACCAGTGTTGATCTGTATTGGGGTGATAAGTCGGATGCTGAGCAAACCGCAGCGAGTACGATGGCGGCCGTAGAAGTAGCGGTGTACAACAATACAGCGGGAACGATGAGCGTCCGGCACTTGGCCTTTGATCCTGAAGCGAACAGGCGCACGAATACAACTAAAATGACTGCCCCGACAGCTAACCCGGGAGTATATGAAGGGGTGAATTACCTGGCCAAGGCGAATGTGCCTTTGCAGGCTGGTGATACCCAGGTAAGAATCAAGACGGCATACGGAAGAGCCCTGATGGCAGTAAAGCCCTTGCCTGACGGGACGATAATCCCGACGCAGCAGTTTAGAGTAGTTTCCCAGGGTGAAGTCGGTGGTGAGACAACCAGAGCTGTGGAAGTGACCAGGAGCAACCCGATGCTCCCCGGCATCTTTGACGCGGTGCTGTATTCGGGCGGAGCGATCAGCAAATAGGCAATCGCTTATGTTAAGATGGGTTTATGTCTGCCCAGATAGGGATTGATTTAGGTAATTCGAGTTTCAAAGCGATAAGAACAAACGGAAATAAGGTAGAAGCTATCGGTCTGGTGGTTAATCCTGTGGGAAAGATCGTGGCGGAGACTGATGCAGAGATGGTGAAACTGGCTGAGACAATGAAGAAGCTAATGACGGAAGTGGGAATGACAGCCGGGCAAGCGAAAATAACTCTGACTGATAGCCTGACCTACTCCAGAGTAATCTCGATGCCGGTATTGTCTAACGCTGAAGTGGCTTCGGCGATACATTGGGAGGCAGAACAGTATATCCCGATGCCTCTGGAAGAAGTGGAGCTGTCTTTTGATGTATTGAGTCGGCCGGATAAAAAAACCGGACAGGAGAGAATGGATGTCTTTTTATTGGCTTGCCCTAAGAAAGTGATTGCCAGTGTATTAAATATGTGTGCCAGAGTCGGATTGGAGCCGACGATAATCGAGACAGAGATGGTGTCTGCAGCACGAGCGATGATCGCCAAGAAGATCCTGATGGGTGCGAGTATGATTTGCGTTTGTGGTGCTAGCTCGGTGACTCTGGGCTTGTTTAAGGGGGATGTGTTGACTTTTGTGTACCGCTTGAGCGGTGGAGGTATGGCGATGACCCGCGCGATCTCGACAACGCTACAACTCTCGATGAGTCAGGCGGAGACATACAAACATTCATACGGGGCGGCGGGAAATGTGCTGGAGGGGAAGCTGGCAGCAGCGATGGCACCGGTGCTCAACGGGATGATAGATGAAATGAAACGGGCACAAAGCTATTACCAGCAACAAGTAGTCGGGGGTAAGATCGAAAAAATCATTTTGTGCGGAGGGGTGGCCTTGATGCCTGGTTTGGTACAACTACTGACAGACAGATTGGGCGCGGAGGTGGTTTTGGGTGATGCCCTGGCGGGCATGGAGGTCGGGGCTGCCTGGAAACGATTAGCACCTGTATTTGCTGGTGCAGTAGGAGTGGTATCTTAAAGTGAGGCTAAAAGTTGATTTGATTCCCAAAGGTACGATCAGGATTGCCCAGACAAATAGGCTGATTAAGCGCATGAAGCTGGTGGCTTATGCCTTGGTGGCTTGTATGATAGCAGCGGTGGCGGTGTTGGTGCTGGTACGCGGAGGGCTGGAAGTGAGATTGGCAGCAGTCAAACGTGAGGTGGCGGTGGTGGACGAACAACTGTCTGAGTTGAAAGACAGGGAAATGCAGCTGTCATATGAGAGCCTAATTCTAAGTAAGGTAGCGCTAATCGTGTCGCAGCGGAAGGATTTTCGCCGGATAATAAGTGACGTGTACAGTTTACTGACCGCTGATACATGGGTGGACGCTCTGTCCTTTACGGATGATGGTGTGCTGATGACTTATAAAGCTGACGGAGTCGGATCATATAGGAAGCTAGATCTGGTACTAAGTCAGCTGTCAGGGGATAAAATCGATTGGTTGGAGTCGGTGAAGATTAATCAGGTCAGTAGGGCCTCAAATGCTGTCTACTCGATCAATGTGGACATGGGGATTATCAAGACAAAATCGGGAGAGGCAAAGAAGTAAGAATTATGGAAGACAATAAGCAGAAAGTCGGTAGTAACGAAATCAGTTCCGTGATGGGTATCAACTTGGGTGTAACTTTTGATAAACGGATATTGTCGTGGCTGGCAGCAATCGCGGCTGAACTAGTGGTCGCGGCGGTGGTAATATTTGTGTTTTATCTGCCTCAGATGACGGAGTGGGAGAAATTGAATAAGGAGATAAAGAAGCAGGAAACACTGTTGGAATCCAAGAGAGATAAGGTGAAAATGATTTCTGACTTGGAAGCGGTGATAGGAGAGGCCGAGGATACCCTAGAGTTGGCACTACCACCGAATAAGGATATTGGTCTCTTGCTGGCCTCTTTGCGCCAACAATCAGCCCTGGTTGGGGTGAGAATCGATACTTATGCATTAAATCCGGGCGAGGTGTCCACGGCGGAGAACAAAGCAAAAAATAATAAGAATGCGGAGATAGACAGTGGCTTACCGATAGAACTGACGGTCAGCGGTCAAATAGATAATCTAAGGCGATTTCTGGATATAGTGAACACATCTCTACCGATAAAAAAGGTGGACAATGTCCAGGTGGTGAGCAGCGAGGATCGGCAACAGACAAAGCTGAAGCTGGAGATGGTGATGTACTTTATGCATCGGGATGAAAAACAAGTGGAGAGTAACCCCTTACGGATGTTTACACAGGGTGAGATGGACCTACTGCGGTCTCTGTCCGGATATGCCAGCTATAACCAACAAAGGGACGCTGTAGACGTCCCTCTGGGTAATAACGATTTGTTTGGGATGTAGTCTCCCCTACTCTTGGGTTACTCTTCGGCTTTTACTTCGGTATCGACATCTGATGGAGACGGGATATCGATGTCTCCGGCGATGGAGTTGTCTGCCTCGGGTGCGGAGCTGGGTTTGTTTTCTTCCCAGACATCAACGCGAACACGGATGCCTTTTTTGATGGCAATAATTTTGGCTAATTGGCGAATGGCTTTAATGACTTTACCAGACTTACCAATGACCCGACCCATGTCTTCCGGGTCGACTTTGATCAGGTAGACAGTGGCCTCAGCATCCTGACTTTCCTGGATCTCTACCGCTTCTGGGTGATTGACAATGTTGGGGACGATGTATTCAAGCAGTTGTTTCATGAGAGTTTTTTTACTAACTGTTTAACTGTAAGCGTCGGTTGGGCGCCTTTGGCTAACCAGTCGGTGTAACTTTGTTTATTAATAATTAATTGATTTTTCGGATCATGAGGATCGTAAGATCCGAGTAACTCGACCACGCGGCCGGAGACCTTGGATTTACCTTCGGCGACCACAATACGGTAGAAGGAGAGATTTTTGCGGCCGGTACGTACTAGTTTGATTTTCAGCATAGGGAGATTATATCAGTCTTGTGGCCGTGATTCAAGCACGGTGGGGTTGGTGAGGGCGGTGGCGGCGGCCTGCTGCTGGGCGGTTTGTTTGTTTTTACCCTGGCCGGTGGCGAGGAGGGTGGTTCCGTTGTATACCCCCACAGTGAAGAGACGCTCGTGGTCAGGTCCGGTGGCGGACAGGGTTTGGTAAATGGGGCTGGTAAAGCCTCGCTCCTGAAGCTTTTCCTGGAGCAGGGACTTGGGGTCTTTGAAATTGGAGCTTTCGAGGAATTTGGTGTTGGGATCGATCAGGATCTTGTGGATGAACTGGCTGGCGGCTTGGTATCCCCCATCCAGAAAGATAGCGCCGATCAAACTTTCAAAGGTGTCGGCCAGGAGTGAAGGGTTGGTACGGCCGCCGGATTTTTCCTCACCCTTGCTCATCAGTATGAACTCTCCAAGGTGAATATTGGTGGCAGCAGCAGCCAGGGATTCGGTCCTGACGATGGCTGAGCGAGCGGCGGTGAGCTCACCCTCGGGAGAGCTGGGCCGCTGTGTATAAAGATAATGGGTGATAACCAGCTCTAAAACAGCGTCACCTAAAAACTCAAGGCGCTCGTTTGACTGCTTTTGGGAGGATTCGTTTAGATACGATCGGTGCGAGAGAGCGGTGGTAAATAAGTCCGGATCAGTGAAACGGTAGGCAATCTCGGGCTGAAGTTTATTCTGTAGGGCTAGCGGTGACATCATCTGTTTTGGGTTTTTCTGATTGAAGCTCGATATCCTTGTCGCGGCCGGTTTGCTTTAAGGCGGAGGCTAATACTCCGTTGATAAATGAACCGGAGGAGGCTGAACCGTAGCGCTTGGCGATCTCTATGGCTTCATCGATGATAACTTTGGGCGGGGTTTTCTTTTTATAAAGAAATTCGTAGACAGCTTGACGGAGGACACTAAGATCGAGGCGATTGATCTGGGACAGCGGCCACTCAGGAGCGCAGGCGGTGATGATCTGATCAATTTGCTCCAGGTGGTTAAGAACTCTCTGGGCACGGATGGAACTCCGGGTTAATTTCTGGGTAAAAGTGTAACCAAAAAGACTCTTGACGGCTTTGATGCGACGTAGGTGGCGAGGATCGTTATGCTTTTTCAAGAGAATAAGTTAATTGGCAGATAGTTTTCGTTTGTGGGTCTTCCGAGTCAGATCCATATCCTGGAGACGACGTTTGAACTCTGCCAGTCTAACCGCCCAGCGACGACCGCCGCGAGCTGTAGAAAATTTGCGTTTGGGTGTAGGAGCCATGGGTATATTTTAATTGTTTGAGGTTAAGTTTGCAAGTTGATGGACGGGGGAATATTGACGACCAGTGGGTGTGTAGGATGGTGAGACATGAGGTCTACTGCTGCCGACTGGGCTTTCTTGGAAAGTGATCGGCTCCAGAATTCTGTCAGATGGGTATGGAGATGACCGCTTTGGTGGGTGCCAAAAAGGCTCCCCGCTCCCCTGAGCTTCAGGTCAAGACGGGCAAGGGCAAAGCCGTCGGTGGAGTTTTCGAGGTGCTTTAGGCGGGAGATCTGATCTCCGTCGGCATGGCCGCTGGCAAAAAGGAGACAGTAACCCTGTTCGACTCCCCTACCCACCCGGCCACGGAGCTGGTGAAGCTGGGACAGACCGAAGTGTTCGGCTGATTCAATAACCATGATATTGGCGTTTTTGATGTCGATGCCGACCTCGATGACGGTGGTGGAGACGAGGATGTCGAGGCGTTTTTCCTGGTAATCCTGGATGACAGCTTGCTGATCTGCCTTTTTTAGCCGGCCGTGGAGTAAGCCGACACGGAGGCGGGGGAAGACGGTCTTTTGGAGCAACTGGTGGAGACGGGTGGCGGATCGGGTGGAGCCAGCGTCTGCCTCGCCCTGAGGATCGATGGCCGGACAGACAAAGAAGACTTGGACGTGGTGCTGGTGAATCTCCTGACCAATCCAGGTATAGGCAGCAGCACGCTTGGCTTCAGGGACTAACCAGGTCTTGATAGGTTTCTTCTGTGCCGGCAGGGTCTTTATGTTACTAATGTCCAGGTGGCCAACCAGAGAGAGAGCGATAGTCCGGGGGATGGGTGTGGCTGACAGAGTCAGGTGGTGAGGGGTGTGAGTTTTGCTGACAAAGAAATTTCTTTGTAAGACACCGAAGCGTTGCTGCTCGTCGAGGACGACCAACCCGACTGAAGATAAATCAGTCTGGTATTTGGGGAGAAGCAGGGCGTGAGTGCCAATAAGGAGTGGGGACAAGGATTTAGGAAAGGCACCAGAAGTGATGAGAGTCGGCGTAATGGAAAAGGGGGAAAGGAAACGACTGAAGGTCTGGCAGTGCTGTGAGGCGAGAATCTGAGTGGGCGCCAGGACAAGGACGCGAAGACCGGCGTTGATGGCTTGAAGCGCCGCAGCAACAGCAATGATGGTCTTACCTGAACCGACATCCCCCTGGATCAGACGATTGGCGGGGAAATTTTCGGCTAGATCAGTGTGGACTGCAGAGATAGTTTTGGACTGATCGGGCGTGAGGGAAAAAGGCAATGAATCCAAAAACTGTTGGTGCAATTTCGTATCAGTGAGGATGGGGAGGGTGGGTAACTGTTGCCAAGCACGTTTGGTTTTTTGGAGCTGGAGGTGGAGTGTGAGCAGGTCATCGAAGGCAAAACGGGTTTGCGCGATATGCAGATCGGATGGATTTTGGGGGAAGTGGATGTGGGAGTAGGCGGTGCCCAGTGAAGCCAGCCGGTACTGGGAGATGATGGATGGGGGCAGAACCTCGGGCAGGTTGGTGGAGGCAAGGGCCAGATGGATTTTATGCCGGAGCCATTTGCCGGAGAGTCCTCCGGTGAGCGGGTGAAAAGGGACGATCCTGTTTGTATGGAGGGTTTGGGCAGTCGCCGGCTCCTGGAGAAGCGGAGTGACGAAGTAGGTCGAGTCTTTAGTGGTACCGACAAAGAAAAATTCTTGGTCAGGTTTAAGAGTGGAAAGGATAAACGGCTGGTTGAACCAGGTGAGGGTGAGAGTGCCGGTATGATCGCGGATGACGATCTTCTGCATGGTTTTGCCCGCCCGTGTGCGGAGGGAGGTGCCGGAGACAACTGTGGCTCGAAGACAAAAAGTGGAGTAAGGCCTAAGGGAAGAGATATTGGTGGGCTGGGAGAAGTCGAGGTATTTTCGAGGAAAGTGATTCAGTAGGTCACCGACGGTAACGGCGCCAAGTTTCTCCAGGAGCTTTTGGTACGAAGGACCGATCCCAGGGATAGTGGTGACAGGATCAGAGGTGAGCATGGCTACTGAGACAGGTAGGGTAAAAAGGGAAGAAAGGATGAAGCCAGGAGTATCAGCGAGGAGACGATGATAACAAAGGTATAGATTTTTCTGGTTCTGCGGTTGAGTCTCATCGAGCTTTAAGACGATAGTGTTTCAATTTACCAACTTTGAGGATGGCGTCCTGAACGGGAACAACAAAATCGAGGTCGGTGATCTTTGTCCCACTCAAGGAAACGCCTGACTGGCGAATAAGAGTCTTGGCGGTACTGCGGGAGGAAGCGGCTTGAAGGTCGACCAGGAGGTCAAGCAGCGGTATACTCTGGGCCAAAGGAATTATGGGCGCAGCTTCGGGTGTTTGTTTTTGCGAGAAAGTGCGTTCGAAGTCCGCCTGAGTAGTGTCTGCAGTAGCTGAATCAAAAAGCTCGGAGACGATGGTGTGTGCCAGGAGCTTTTTGGCGGTGAAAGGCTGAAGATCCTCGGGTATCTGATCGAGAGGCATATCAGTGCCGTAGATGAAGTACTCATTGATCAGGTCGTCGGAGATGGACATAACTTTACCAAAGATATCGGCCGGCTGATCGTCCAGCCAGATGGCATTGCCCCAGGATTTGCTCATCTTTCTGCCGTCGGTGCCGGTGAGGAAACCATTGGCAATAATGAAGGATTCTTTGTTGCGTAAATCTTTCTGAAGCAGTCTGCCTGCCTGCATATTGAAAATCTGGTCAGCGCCACCCAGCTGAATATCGGTATCGAGATAGTAAGAGTCATAGCCCTGCATGACGGGATAGAGTGTCTCATGTAGTCCGACTTTGGTGCCGGACTGAAGCCGCTTTTTGATCAATTCCCGATTGACGAAGTCCCCGGTGGAAAAATGCTGGGTGAGCTTGACGATGTCGGTAAAGGTGAGCTGGCGCAGCCAATCTGAGTTATGGACTACGGTAATGGTGTCGAAGTCGAGGATCTTTGATGCCTGCTGTTTGTAGGTTTGGAAATTGTGGTTGATCTCCTCCTCGGTCAGAACCGGGCGCTCTTTATCTTTGTCTGAGGTATCACCGATGAGGGCGGTAAAATCGCCGATAAGGAAGTAAACATGGTGACCTAAGGAAGCCAGCTTTTTAAGCTTTCTCAGCGGGAAAGCGTGGCCGAGGTGAATCTTGGTAAAAGTGGGATCGATGCCAAGATAAATGTTGAGTTTTTTGTCGCTTTTGAGAAGCGATTCGAGGGCTTGACGGTTGGGGACAATGTTTAGCACTCCCCGATCAAGTATGTCTGTAATGAGGGTTTGATTGGCCATAGGGTTATTATACCTGATAGCTTTAGGGTACAATTTAGGTATGTACGGAAGAAACAGCTGGGTGAGGAGATTTAGGCGCAGGCCGAATCTTAAGTTGCCCAGGATGGATATGGTGCTGATGGTGAAACTCTTGGTGGCCATGATAGCCCTGGGGGTAATCGTCGTGTTGGGGGGATTTGTCTACATATCTAAGGGTCTGCCCGACCCGAACAGCGTGGTGCGAAAAGAAGGTTACTCAACCCAGATATTAGACCGAGAGGGGAAAACGGTACTCTATCAGGTGTACGAAAGCGAGAATAGGACATTTACTCCCCTAGCGGAAATGCCAGAGTACCTGAAACAAGCGACGATCGCCGTAGAAGATAAGGATTTTTATAAACACAGTGGTTTTGACCCTCTATCGGTACTGAGGATAGTCAAGAATGTGATCGTCAAACGGAGATTGATCGGTGGCTCGACTCTGACCCAGCAGCTGGTCAAGAATGCTTTGCTCTCAAATGAGAGAACGATCACCAGAAAGATAAAGGAACTAGTGCTAGCAATAGAGATAGAAAGAAAATTCAGTAAGGATGATATCTTGCAGATGTATCTAAACGAGTCGCCATATGGCGGTACGGCCTGGGGAATCGCGGCAGCAGCGGAGACCTACTTTGGTAAGAAACCAAGTGAACTGAGTCTAACTGAAGCGGTGATACTATCGGGGATGCCGCAATCACCATCCCGATTTTCTCCTTATGGAAAGAACCCTCTGGCATATGTAGCCAGAGCCACAGATGTGGCCAGAAGGATGAGAGAGGACGGCTACATAACCAAGGAACAGGAGAAAGAGGTGGTGGGGAACTTAACCAATGTCGGATTTACCAAAAAAGGGAATTCAATTAAGGCACCGCATTTTGTGATGTATGTAAAGGAATCCCTGGAAGAAATGTACGGGGAGAATATGGTGGAACAGGGTGGGCTGCGAGTGATCACAAGCCTAGACTACGAGTTGCAAGAAAAAAGCGAGGAAATCGTGGCAGAGGAAATCGATAAAGTGGCTGGACCGATGCATATCACTAATGGTGCGGCGATGGCGATGGACGCAAACAATGGTGAGATTTTGGCGATGGTGGGGTCAAGAAACTTTTTTGATAATGAGCACGACGGGCAGGTGAATGTAGTAATGTCCAAAAGACAGCCGGGGTCAGCGATAAAGCCGGTGACTTACGCAGCCGCGTTTGCCAAAGGCTTCTGGCCAGGGATGGCGATCGCTGATGTGGTGACCGATTTTCCTTCTGGAGATAGCGATAAACCGTACCGGCCGGAGAATTATGATGGGAAGGAACATGGGTTGGTGACTTTGCGCAGTGCTCTGGGCAGCTCTTTAAACGTGCCGGCAGTTAAGGTGTTGGCATTGGTGGGACTCAAGGATACTTTGAAGCTAGCATATGACATGGGTTTTGATTCACTGGAGCCGACAACGGAAAACATGCGACGGCTAGGTTTGTCAGTGACTCTGGGCGGCGGCGAGGTCAGGCTGCACGACTTGGTGAGCGGATATGCCAGCTTTGCTAACAGGGGCATAAGGGTAAAACCAGTAGCGGTGTTGAAGGTATTCGACAAAAACGGAAAAGTAATATATGAAAACAAGAAGGTGGAGGGGGCCAAGATCATGGACGAAAAAGTGGCTTACTTGATTAACTCGGTGTTGTCGGATAATAGTGCAAGGCTGTTAACCTTTGGAGAGAACTCGCTACTTAATATGCAGGGTCGAAATGTGGCAGTGAAGACAGGGACAACTAATGATAAGCGGGATAACTGGGCGGTGGGCTGGACCAGAAATGCGGTGGTCGGAGTTTGGGTCGGAAATAATGATAACTCACAGATGAAACAGGTGGCTTCGGGTGTGTCCGGTGCCTCCCCTATCTGGAGGAGAATGATGCTTGCTGCAGTAGAGAAATATAAGGATCCGGTATTTGAAAGACCGACAGGTGTGGATGAGGTGGAACTGGATGTGATATCCGGATACCCGGCCCATGATGGCTGGCAGTCAAAGAAGGAGGTGGTGATCGCCGGAACGATCCCTCCGGTAGATGATCCGATCCATAAATATATAGAGGTCTGCCGAAGTGATGGCAATAAGCTGGCCTCAAGTGTCCAGATCGCCCAAGGAGATTATGAGAAGAAGGAGGTAATCGTAATCAAGGAGAACGATCCGCTGAATGAACCGAGCAATAAATGGCAGGAAGCAATCGACACCTGGCTCGGGACACAAAACGACAGTCGCTACAAAGTCCCGACAGAATACTGCACTGAGGTAGTGGGGGTGCATGTCGAGATACTGTCCCCGCACGATAGGGTGCGGGTGGATAGTAATGACATCAAGGTGGAGGCAACGGCTGTATCGGATAAAAAGATCGAGTGGGTGGATTTGTACCTGGATGGTAATAAAGAGTTGCGCTGGACGGAACGACCGTATAGCAAGTCCTTCACTCTGGAAAATGGGATACATACACTGCGGATCGTCGCTCGGAACGAAGCCGGTG
>Ga0208958_1002338_pt1 | contig 16556 bp, 26 predicted proteins | sample RifOxyB1_FD_184032 | JGI IMG/M metagenome (GOLD analysis project Ga0208958, IMG submission 184032) | Soil microbial communities from Rifle, Colorado - Rifle Oxygen_injection B1 (SPAdes) | ecosystem: Environmental > Terrestrial > Deep subsurface > Rock core/Sediment | place: Rifle, Colorado... | reverse complement strand
CTCCTCTTTCGGCGGGCAGTTAAGCCCTTTCATCCTTAGATCTTATGCGGTATTAGCCATGGTTTCCCATGGGTATTCCCCACCAAAAGGTAGATTCCTACGTGTTACTCAGCCGTTCGCGACTCACTAGCCGAAGCTAGTTCGTTCCACTTGCATGCCTAATGCACGCCGCCAGCGTTTACCCTGGGCCAGGATCAAACCCTCAAAAAGTGACTGTCCACCGATTGACTACGGTGAACGTCTTTCCTGCAAATGCTTTCAGACGTAGATTGAATTTCAAAGATAATTCTTATTATTCAAATCTATTAATAGATTTGTTAAAGTTCTGGGCAAAAACCCGCTAGAAGTGTTTTTAACCTTAAGCTTCTCAAAAAGTGAAGTGGCAAGTTAACTACTTAGTAGTGTAATTTAACCTAATTTGAGCTCTAAGTCAACTTAAAAAATTGGTCCAAAACTCAAACTAGCCAAATGGCAGTGTAGCACTCTATGGAGGTTTGTCAAGTGTTTTTCAAACAATTGCCGCAAACGTTGCCCCCAAAGACTAGGTGATTTAACATCCTATATTGACCGCAACGATCGCAAGTGCCAAAACTGCCCGTTGGGGTGCCTGCAGAAGGACTTACAGATGCGCTAGCGGAAGTGCCAAGTGTGCCAGGATACTGTGTGGCATTTGAAATAAAATTGGCAGAATTGCTTAATGCTCGGACTTCATTGATTACTTGATTGACTTTCTCTAGGGTATCATTCAAGTCTTTTTCCTTCTTTGCGCTTTTCTTTACTTTTTGGGTATCATTCAAGTCTTTTTCCTTCTTTGCGCTTTTCTTTACTATATTTTTCATTTCATTTAGTTTAGCTTCTGCATCTTTGGTAAATTGAGATATCCTGCTGGCATTTTCTTTAGCATTCTTAGCGTATACTCTCATTTCTGTAATTAGATTAAAAAAATTTTTACCAACGACAAAGGAAGCAATACCTATAACTAGTGATATCCCCAAAGAAAGAATGGTAATAAACTTAAGAGTGATGTCTAAAAATCGATCTGCTTTGTTTCCAGCATTTTCAGCGACTCGAATCGCGGCTTGATAGTTTTCTGATCTCAGTTCGTTTATTTGATCTTGTAGGTCTGGTATTTCTTCTTTGGAGATAGCTACGGGCTGGTCTGAAACAGTGCTTTCTTCTTGTGCAGAAATTTGTTTAACGGGAACTACAACAAAGAGGATAGCCGTCAAAAAGAAGGATAAAGTCCTCGCCCTTTCCATAGCCGAATATAGCACGAAAGATGGGTTTGGGGAAGGAGAGGTGGCGGGGAATAGCGGAATGCGCCACCTCTTTTATTACTCTAACTCTCCTCTACTGCTTTTTCTTCATGATGATTAACAGGCTTCGGAGCGACGAAATAGATACGCGCAGCCCGAAACCAGGCGTTACCGACGGCGACGACGTACATGATGCAGACGTCGGGAATGCCGTCCGGGACCATTAAGCCGTGCAGCTTCATATAGCGAAGCAGGGAGGCAATGGCCGTTAGCGTGCCCAAGATGGCTCCCCAATCCGGGATGGACATCGCGGTATGGGAATAGCCAAACACCTCAGTGATCGGCGGTGTACCTAGATAGGCGCATACCAGGCTACCGACGGCCAATATTCCTGGCGCCTGAAAATCAATGAGGCTTGGTTTGGCCATGAAAATGCCATTCTGGCAAACAAAGCCAATCGAAATCGCAATTACCAATTGCAGGCTTGGCTGGGTGGCTCCCAAGAGAGCAATAATGGCGCCGCCCGTCATCCCGATGCCGACCAAAACCGAGACGAAACCAACGGTTGACTTCCACATGGCGTGGGAGCGGTAAGCGATCGAAAAGCCGGTGAAAAACGGTAGCGTGCCCAGGAGGGCGATGATGAGGCCTTCGAACCTGACAAGGGTGCCTACGGTAGCGAGGAGAACAATGCCACTCAGCATGTAGACCGTTGTCAAGAACACAAACAAACTCGGGTGAATTTGTTTGTGGGTTTTGATCTCACGGGTACGCTCGGCCCAGTGCCGGTCCCAACGAACGTGAAGGTTGTCAAACAGAGTTTGTCCAACCTTTTTGACCTTTTTTACGTGAGCGAACAAGGTTTACCCCTTTCGTTAAAAGCAAATTTGAAAAGAACAAGTTAGAGTGCGGTATTGTAACATTTTGAAGCCCGATCTTCAAGGCTATGGGGTATTGACCTTCAAGTTTTACTAGTAGGGTGGTGGGGGCGCGGGGAAACACAATTGTTGAAATGTTTGGCGCGCACCCACCTGGCTCTTGTCGCTTCCTAAATGACTTGGCGGGCTGCTTCGGAGATGGGCATGTCGAACACAACGTGGCCGGCCTCAGCTAACTGGTCCACGATTTGTTCTTGGGTCAGCGGAATGATTGCTTGACCAAAGGTAGGGCTGAAATCATGGATAAAGATCGCTTTTGGAAACATCTCAGCGACTTTCGCAGGCGTGAGCCTCTGATTGTCGAAGGCAAACCACGAAGTGCCTTGACCGTGGTCTGACAAGATTATCTGCGGAGGCGCAAGCGAAATTTGGCCAGCAATGGCTGCTTCAAGCCAGCTCGGCGATACGTTTTTGACCAAAAGCAAGTGCATTGGAAACCTCTTTTGTGAGAACTTGCGAAACAAGAGCGATGGAGAATCTTAACACATGGAGACTGCGATTTCAAGGTTATAGGGTGTTGAAAGGGTTTGGCGCACCGGAATACAAATTGGTGCGCCCAAACCGGCTCTTGTCGCTTAGATGAACTGGCGGGCGGCGGCGAGGATGTGTATCTCAACAATTTCAAAGCCACCTTCTCTCAGCTTTTCCAAGATTTCTGTTTGCCCCAATGGGATAGTCACCTGACCGATATCTTTGTCGAGATTTGCCATAGGGACGGCATTAAGAAAGATACGACTGACTTCCTCATGGCTAATGGTATGAATATCAAAACACATCCATGTAGCTTGTCCCCGTTGTGACAGAACAATGTCTGGCGGCACTGAGGAAATATTGCCGACGAAAACCGCTTCACGCCAATCGTAAGCCACATCGGTTGCAACGAGTAGAAATCGAGACATGATTAACCTCCCAAAGTTTTAGCAAGAGCGATATAGAATTTTAACACCGGTTGGGAGTGAGTATCAAGGTTATGGGGTATTTATGGTATAATGGTGCGCTCGTCTCATAGGTGAGAAAGGGATTCGATGTGGCTCGGTCAATGAGGCAAATAACGGTCGATGTCCTTGCCGTTGTGTTGGAAGAGGCGGCAACGGAGATGCTTGTCCATAACTCGCGCGCTCCCGGTGCTCGGAGCATCCTTGAAAAAGAGGGACCCGAAAATGTCGCAGAGCGGATCGTGGGCAAGCGGGAATCGCTCTTTAGTGAAGGGAGAAACACACACGAAGTCCCCTTGGCAAAAGGGATCTGGCTACGCTGGGAGTCTTATAGCCACCGAAAAACCGTGAAGGTGAAGGTCTTTGTCCTTTGCGATGTAGAAGCGGGAGTCAAACCCAAAGCGGTCGAAGACATTCGCCAGAGGTTGAAAGACCTTCCAGTGAGGAACCTTTTAGTCGGTTAGTTATCAGTTGAGAGACGAGCCTTGGGGCGGTTTTGTGATTAAAAACAGAGCCGCCTTTTTGTTTTTTTGAAGAGGTGGGACTGCCCGCGGGGTGAAATTAAGATGAAATTACGGGCAGCCCGTTGGCTGATCTTTTTTACTTCTCAGGCTTGTGTTTTTTGAGGATGGCCTGAACGTCGTCAGGTTTTTGATCAACCATGTACTCCACGTTGCCGTAGGCCAACTTTCCCAAACGTTTGGCGTTGGGGAAAAGCGCTTTGACCATCTCTTCGTCTTCGGGCTGACAGATGATCGAGGCATTGTGGGTCACACCTACAACTACGATTCTAGCCTCACCACTTCTGATCACGTGGTCTGCCACTTCAGACGAAAGGAAAATACGGTGTACGTTCATTGTTTGCCCCTTTCATGAGCAACTTGAAAAACAATGGAGTATAAGAATTATAGCTTATTTTGTGCTAAAAGTCAATACTATAAGACAGGTTACACAAAAAACCGACGGGTCTGGAGAAGGTGCACCCGTCGGGTCATTTTTTCCTGGATTTCATCTTGCAATGCTCGTGACGAATAACTCGGTGAAAAAGAGTTCAGGCTCTTCGATGATTTTGCAACCTGAGTGAGCTATTGTCATTTTTAGGCCGGTTATAGTGCGGCCGCGCAGAGACAGGCCGCAGCAGCCATATGTCGCCAAATCTAGTCTTGGAAATTGACTTTGAAATTGCTGGCGATCGGCCTCGTTTGCAAAGTGCAAGTAGATCCAAGGAAAACCGTCGTTAACGGTGACGGCGTGAATTGTGATCATGGGCCACCTCCTGATCACTTCTAATAGAAGTATTATACCTGAAAGTTTTTAACCACGTAAGAAAAGTCGTTCATCCTGACGGGAGTTCAAACAACTTAACTCTTACGTAACTAAAACCAGTGTTTAGTTTTGGGCGGGCGGCTTGGCGACATTGACCACAATGTTTCGACCATCGACCTCTTTTTCGTTCATGGCTTTAATAGCTTTTTGAGCGGATTCTTCTGAACCGTACTCAACAAAACCAAAGCCTTTGCTTCGACCAGAGTATTTATCACTAATAACAGTGGCGTCGGTGATTTCACCAAACTCGGCAAAAATTTCTCTAAGCTTTGCGGTATCGACAGACCACGGAAGATTACCGACGTAAAGCTTTCTAGGATTAGCTTGATCCAAATTAACTCACCTCCATTCTTTTATAACCGTCTCTTGGGGAGGAAAACCCGGAAGTAAAAATCCGAAGTACCTACTTACGAAACTGGCTGAAGTATATCACAAGCGGGGGCAAACCTCAAAGAGTTCACCCCCGTGTGGCTGTCTAAGCGCAAACAACATTGTTGATTTGAACCTCGATGCCTACTGCCTCGAGCGCTGTTCTTACCCAAGCCGCAGTCATGAAAACATAAACCAGTTTGAGTTTTTCCGAGGTTGCGTTCAGGGCCTGCTTTTGCCTCTGCAAAGCGACTTTAATCTGCTCCTTGGCAGAGTCGTCTGGACAGTGGATCTCGACCCATGAATTACCTGATTCTGAATCGTAGTGCTCGACTACTGTTACAGTAATTTTGGTCATCGTTTACTCTCCCTATAGGACTTAATGACCGATAAGCGCATTATATCGTAAACAAGTTTGTCACTCCACTTCGTTACGTGATAACCGCTGCGCTAGTTTGTCACTCCACTTCGTTACGTGATAACCGCTGCGCTAGTTTGTCACTCCACTTCGTTACGTGATAAAATACACAAGGTTTGAATGGCCCCATCCATATACCAGTGTAAACACGGTATATGGCAGGCGTCTTGGAAATGCAAATGTACTATGTTTACGTTTTAAAAAGCATTGACAAAGGAAAACTTTATGTTGGGTACACAAAAGATTTAAAAAGAAGATATAAAGAACACAATTCTGGGCAAGTTTTTTCCACCAAGAGCATGGGGATTTTGAGGTTGATTTTTTATGAAGCATTTACAAAAAGAGGTGACGCGTTAAGACGAGAGAAGTACTTAAAATCAACAAAGGGAAAAAGAGCTTTAAAATTAATGTTAAAATATAGCTTGAGTTAAAGACCGGTTTACCGTATACCGTGCTTTAGCTCTGGTATACGGCCCCATCGTCTAACGGCTAGGACGACACTCTTTCAAGGTGTAAACCAGGGTTCGATTCCCTGTGGGGTCACTCGCTAAGTTTGTTAGTTTTGTTCGCCTTCTGTTGGTGATATTTGACGAATTGTATTACCGATTTGGATGTTTTGGGCGGTGACACTGCCGTCTGAATTTTCTTGACCAAAAACAGAAATGTTTTCTCCGACTTTAAGGTCCTTTGTATTCCCCTCTTGGGTTATGTTGATTTTACTGGTGTCTGTGAGAATAATAATTTTGCTGCTTTCGTCGGCTAATTTAACGGTGAGACTCTGATCATCAAAACTTAAGATTTCACCACTCACGGGTCGAAAGCCACCATTTCTTAGGCTTTGATCGTTTTGACCCATCCGGCTTTCAAAATTCTGGGGAAGGTTGCGGACAAAAGCTGGGTTTTTACTTGTTTGATATTTCATGCCACCGTAAAATCCGGCACCACCAGAAATAATAGCTGTACAGACAATGGCAATAATAAGATTATTTTTCAATTTTCATCACCTCTTTTGTAGAGATTTTATTCATATCTTAAGGCTTCAATAGGTTCAAGTTTGGCGGCTTTATTGGCAGGATACCAACCAAAAAGAATGCCTATAGCGGCAGAAACTGCAAAAGCTAAGAGAATGGAAGGAATTGAGAGAGCAAAGGGTAAACTCATGGTTTTGGTTAAAACGTAGGAAATAGCAATACCAATGATAGTGCCAACGATGCCACCGATAAAAGTAATCATGACAGCTTCAGTCAGAAACTGAGTAGTGATAGTTCTCCTCCTGGCACCGAGGGCTTTTCGGAGACCAATTTCGCGGGTGCGCTCGGTGACGGTAACGAGCATGATATTCATGATACCAATGCCACCAACAACGAGAGAGATGGCAGCGATGCCAGAGAGAAGAGTGGTAAAAGTTCCGGTCACAGAAGTGGCCGTGGAGAGAATATCTTCCTGAGAAAAAATACGAAAATCGGCATCATTGGCGTTTTTTATTTTGTGACGAGTAAGAAGCAGCTGGGTAATTTCTTCTTCAGCTAATGTCATAACACTTTCGTTTTTGGCACTGACTGAGATGGAACTGACATAATTAACACCGAAAAGAAGCTTTTGGGCTGTCGTGAGGGGAATATAAATAATGTCGTCCTGAGAATTAAAACCACTCCCCCCTTTGGCGGTGGTGACACCAATAACGGTAAAGGCTTGGCCTTCTATGCGAATGGTTTGGCTAATGGGATTAGCATTTTCATCAAAAAGGTCGGTGGCGGTCGTGGGGCCAAGAACAGCGACTTTGTTTAAGCCACTGATGTGCCTGTCAGTAATGAATGATCCTGATTGAAGGGTGAGACTCCGGATACGAAGATATTCTGGAAGAGTTCCGATAATGGAGGTGTTGGTGTTATTTTTACCGGCTGTAGCTTGCCCTCGGGCAGAATATTCGGCGGAAACTTCGTCAACGGTTGTGACTTGAGAAGAAGTTGCAATGCTTAAAGCATCATCATAGGTGAGGGTTTGAACATTACCAGCCCCCCTGACTCCACCAGCCGATGGAGAGCCGGGTGAAATAGTGAGAAGATTGGCACCAAGTGATTGGATTTGGCTAGTAATGGCTTTTTGAGAAGCTTGACCTAGGGAGACTAAGGCAATGACGCTTCCTATACCAATGATGACGCCAAGCATAGCAAGACCGGTCCTGACTTTGTTTAGGGCGAGAGTGGAAAAACTTTCAAAAATGAGTTCAGTGATTTCCATTTTGATAATCTTCGGCGAGCCTGCCATCGCGAATTTTAATGACTCTCCCAGCATATTCGGCAATTTCTTCTTCGTGAGTAATCATGAGAATAGTGTGGCCTTTGCGATTTAGATCCTGAAAAATTTTCATCACTTCCTCAGCTTGCTTGGTGGCAATATTGCCTGTTGGTTCATCAGCAAGGATGATGCTTGGGTTCATAGATAAAGCACGGGCGATGGCAACTCTTTGTTGCTGACCACCTGAAAGCTGGCTGGGTGTATGATCAGCGCGGTTTGATAGACCGACGAGTTTGAGAAATTTAAGAGCTCTTTTAACTCGTTTTTCCTTTGGAACTTTGCCGTACATCATGGGAATCGTGACGTTTTTTAGGGCAGTAGTTCTGGGAAGGAGATTATAGAATTGAAAAACAAAACCAATTTTTTGGTTTCTGATATCGGCGAGTTCGTCTTGATTTAGACTTGCGATATTTTTATCGTCAAGAAAATATTCACCGGAGGTGGGTTTATCGAGAGCGCCAAGAATATGCATAAGCGTTGATTTGCCACTGCCCGAGGGGCCCATGATGGCGACGAACTCCCCTTTTTTAATTTCGAAAGAAACATTATTAAGGGCTTTTACTTTAACTTTGCCGGTTTGATAGATTTTGGAAACATTATTGATTTTGATAAGTGCCATATTTAGCGCATCCCCGGCCCACTGTTTAGAAAGAAGTTGCCGCTACTTCGAGTAGTACTAGTTTGAGTAGAGGTTGACTGGGAATTAGTGATAACGACATCGCCATCAGATAGACCGGAGATGATTTCCGTTTGAGTATCATTGGAAAGTCCAACTTCAACTGACTGAGTTATCTCCTGACCATTTCGAAGAACACTAACGGTGGTGGCATTATTTTGATAGTTAATGGCACTTGAGGAAATTATAAGAATGTCACTTTTGGTCTCGAGAATAATGTTGGCCGTGGCGGCCATATTAGGAAGAATAGACTCGGAGTTGATATCGAATTCGATAATTACCGGGTAGGTGGTGACATTATTAGTGGTCGTACCGACACGATCAACACTAACAACTTTACCAGTGAAGGTTTTGTCTGTAATAGCGTCGAGAGTGATGGTAGCTTTTTGACCAGGTTTAACCGTAACGACATCGATTTCAGAAAGATTAAAAGTGGCAATGGGAAGGCCAACTGTTGAAATGGTGGCAATTCTTTGATTGGCACGAGAACCACTGGCGGTTTCGCTGGCACCAATATTCATACCTTCAGCAATGGTGACGCTTTTTATTATTCCGGCGGCTGGAGCGGTGATAACTGGTGAGCTACTTTGATAAGTGAGACTGGCAACCGAGAGCCTGGCTTGGGCCGTTCCCAGTCCATCATAGGCATTATCGTTGGCCACTTCGGCTCGAGTACGGGTTTCTTTCATGGCGAGTGTTTCATCAGTATCGTGGCCTTGAATCTCGTCATAGACAACAGCCAAAGAGGCTTGAGATGAACGGTAGCTATTATTGGCGGAATTGACACCCACGACAGCGCTGAGATAAGTGGAGTAGGCACTAGCAAGATTTTGTTTGCCTTCTAAGTCAAGTGAGATTTCTGCCAATTTTTGGCCTGCATAAACTTGATCACCATCACTGACATAAACTTTTTTAACAGTCCCACTGGCCTGGGTGGTAACGTTTTCGAGATGGGAGGAAATAATGTTACCTGAGGCGGTGATGGAACTTACAATGGTTCCTTTTTGAACTTCGGCCGTTTGAGTGACTGGGTCAGACTGACTTTGCGATTGGCGATGATAGAAGTAATAACTACCCAAGATAAGAAGAACAAGAGCAATTAATAATTTCTTGCGGTGATTTTTTGCCCTTTTTAGGTTTGTTTTTAAAGATTTTCTCATAAATATAAGTTGGGCAAGTATACATAATAAGCTTATCCAAAACGAATTGGATCTAATATTAATACTGAGATCGTGATAAATTTATTTCAAATGAAAGTGAAAAAGCCGATTTTACTTCTGGGAGCAATACTCCTTTCACAGATGGCGGGGGTGGTAGGATCTACAGTGACCGTTTCGGCAATACCGACGTGGTATGTGGGACTCACTAAGCCAAGCTTCAATCCGCCTAATTACTTGTTCGGACCAGTTTGGATCATTTTGTATACTCTGATGGGGATTGCTTGGTATTTGGTGTGGTTGAAGGGAACTGAGAAAAAAGAAATTAGTTTTTCAGTAAGGCTTTTTGGGGTTCATCTGGTAGTCAACGCGTTGTGGTCAATCATATTTTTTGGGCTGAAAGAATTAGGCTTGGCATTTATAGTAATTGTGGTTTTATGGGGAATGATTGGGTACTTAGCCAAGCTCTTTTACAAAATTGATAAAAGAGCGGCTTATCTTCTTCTCCCCTATTGGGCGTGGGTAAGCTTTGCGAGTTTACTTAATTTTTCTATTTTTTGGCTTAATTAGCAGGGAGGGCTTTCACAATGAGGCGTTTTTGATCAAGAAGGCCGGTACAGGTATATAGAGTCAGGACTTCATGGTCGGTGGGAGCGAGGACCTCAGTTTGATCAGGAATAACGGTAAGAATTTCAGAAACAGAATAAGAATATTCCTGATTGGATTCGGTTTTGAGAATAATACTATCTCCCACGATGAGGTTATTTAGAATGGCGAAAACTTTTTGGGTGTTGTGGCCGTAGATAATAATGTTTCCCAATTGGCCCGGCGCACTACTGGAAAGAAGAAAGTTGGCAGTCTCTTTGTGTAGCCCCCACTTGCCATCGCGAATGGACGTGGGGAGGATTGATAATTGATAGTTTTTATCGGGGAAAGCAATGGAAGTTGGTTGATTGATATTCGGGGAAACTTGAGAAGTAGGCTCGTAGCCGGTAAAGATTGGGTCAGCGTGATAGCGAAAAATGAAGCCGGCGAAAACAACGACGATTGAGAGAACAAAAGTAAAAAGAGGAAGAATCTTTTTATTTGGCTTTTTGGTACGCTTTGGCGCTGACATAGGCAGAAGTTAACCCAAGGATCATAAGTAGCATACCAAGGTTTTCGGTAGAACTACCAGTGGCAGCAAAGGTGGAAGCGCCGAGGACTTGTCCGGTGCTAGCGCCAAGGACGGAGCCAGGATCAGAATTCTTAGGGTAATCAACCTCGCCGGCGTCTTTGGGAGCGGGGGTCGGTCTTGGTGTGGGTGTCGACTTGGGACCATCAGATGGTGTAGGCGTTGGAGTTGGATCTGATTCGCCAGTGGGCGTAGGGGTGGGACTAGAATCCTCGGTTGGTGTGGGAGTGGGAGATCCAGTTTCGGAGGGAATGAAATATGACCAGTGGCTTAGACCACATGTTCCTTCAGTTTGAGGCCATGTTTCAAAAAGACCACCCTCACATCCCTGACTTGCATCACTACCAGCTTTGAAACAGTATGCCGTGGCATCACTGACAGGATATAAAGAAAGGTCATTACTATCTACTTTTGTCCAACCGTTACTATCTGGGCAAGTAGACTGACCGTCGGTGAGACTAACAGTGGCGCTAGCGTTGACAGCGAAACCAAGAAAGATGGTTGCGAAAATGCCGAAAAGGTAGGTGTTTTTCATAAGATGTGTGATTATAGGACTTATTATTTCAAAATGCAAGTCTGTGAGCCCGGGAGGGCTCGAACCTCCAACCATCACCTTAAAAGGGTGTTGCTCTACCATTGAGCTACGGGCCCCTGGATTATGCGAGACCAATTATATCAAATTTTAAAGAATGTAAGCGAGAATACTGTTTTGACACTTCAGAGTGGGGTATCGTTGGGAGTGAAAATAACAGCGAGAATCAAAATATCTGCGGTTGTGTTTGTGGCGATGTTTTTTTTGAATTTAGTGGTTCACGGCTTTGTTATTGGACCAACGATCACCCGACCGCGACTCGTGGGAATTGCACGAGCGGAAGATCAGCTTAATTTTTTGCCGATGCTTCTTGATTACTTACTCCTTTCGATTGGTTTCTCCTATTTGGGTATTCTGTTTGATAAAAATAAGTCATATAAAGAAATGGCAGTTTTTGGTTTTCTGACAGGGTTTTTGGTCTTTTTACATTTCGGTTTGAGTGCCATGTTTATTCTTCCCCGTTGGCCACTTGTGGTCGTGATTACCGATTCTCTCGCGACTGGTTTTGTTTGGATGATTTTGGGAGGACTGATTCACTATCTGAAACTGAGAAAGATGACTTCTTAGGGGAGAGGGCTGTTTTTGGTATAATAGGGCAGGGTGGAAAAGACAAATATCAACATTAATATTGATTTTTCTCAGATGGGACGATGGATGGAGATCTTGGTGGCGCGTGTTTCGCGTCTTATGCTATCGGATGTACACATGATTGTTTTGGCGGTTTTATTGCCACCTTTGGCTGTACTTATTAAAGTTGGCTTTACGGCGCATTTTTGGATCAATGTCGTTTTAACAGTTTTGGGTTATATTCCAGGGCAAGTTCATGCTCTGTGGGTAGTGTTGTTTTTGTAAATTATTGCCCGGTCGTCTAATGGTCGGACAGCGGACTTTGGATCCGTTAATTGGGGTTCGATTCCCTGCCGGGCAGCAAGGATCAAGGATATAAATCTTCAGGAAGACCGAAGTTGTCTTTGTTATATTTACCAAATTTGGAGATAAGTTCATTTCTCACCCAATGATAATCTTCTTTCATTTTCTTGGGGTCGCCAACGCGCGATGTATCGTATTCTTCGGACTCAGGTGGTTCCCCAAAATCAAGAATTTCATCTCTATCATCCGACCACCCATCACCACCCAAATGAATCCTGTACAAACCTTCTTGGTGGTACCATCGTTGCCAAAGCCGTTGCCAAGCAATTTTGATGGCGTGCCAGTCAACTTGCCGAAGTTCTTCATAACTCCAGCGATACTCCGTGAGGGATCGCTCGGGATTGTGAATAAAATGTTCCATGGGTTCCCAAACCACTGAAGTCATGTAAGTGGGTGCGTTTTCATCGGCACAATTTTCACGAACGGGCAAATCAACGAGTCTGTTTTTGAAATCTATCGGTTCTTCTTCTACCATAACTCTTTCTCTTTTGATGATAACAGAAGCGGCAGAATGACAACTGTATAACTGAGTTATGGGCGAAGATCACTGAGAGTGACTTGCCTTTCACGCACAACAATATGTTCAAGACGATTTGTTGTTTCAAAAAATCGTAAATTACTTAGCAAGGTTGCAAAAGATGTGCAATTAGAAAAGAAGTAACAATATGGACAACTCAAAGTTTCTTAACTTCGTTTACAACTTTGTGTGTTCTGACTGCTTAACCCTTACTGTCTCTGACATTTTTTCTGTGCTTACATAGCCAAGAGCATCAGAATCTGGGTCATAGAGTTCAATCATATCCAAATCTGGTCTATCAAAGACTCTTGTCCCATTCACTTCCTTACCACTCAGTATTGATTGTTTGAGCCCTCTGTATTTTTCAGGCTATAAGTAAAAACAACATCACCAACTTGAGAGCGGTAGGGGTCTGGCCTCCTGATGTAAAGATAAGTATATGTGGTTTCTGGCACATCATCTTTGGCGGGGATGACAATTGGTCTATGAAGACGAAAATATTTTTGATTTATATTGTCTGAAGATTCAGTTAATTTTTTTCTCAAATCTGTTAAATACTCATATTCATCTTCGTAATGACAAAACACCCCAATATTACCAGCATTAGGAAGATATTTATCAAAAGATTGTTTACAAAGCTTATAGCACTCAAGGTGTATGTGCTTAATCGTTTCAAACAACTCTTCCTGACTTTTTATTGGACTAAATCTATAAAGTTTCATCTCTGCCTTTCTGAATGAATTATAGTTCCTAGAAGAATTTTAGGCAAAAAAGCTCTGAAGTCGTCGACTAGTCCCAGCAAGGAGTGTGATATAATTTGCTTCGTTGCGGAGAACTCGAGGTAAAGTAAGTCGGTACTAAGTAGGTAAGCAACCCAAGAGGTGGTGATTATAAGTGAATAACAGATTATTTGTGGGGGGCTTGCCTTACAGCATTGATGATGCTCAACTTAGTGAGATTTTCTCCAAGTTTGGTAACGTGGTTTCGGCAAAAGTAATTATGGATAAATTTTCAGGAAGGTCGAAGGGTTTTGGTTTTGTGGAGTTTGCGACTGATGAAGAAGCACAAGCGGCGATTGCCGGATTAAACGAAACCGAACTTGAAGGGAGAAAAATTGCGGTCAATATCGCAAAACCTATGGAAGAGCGATCAACTTATCCAAGCCGAAGTGGCGGAAACGACAGACGCCAATCAAGGGGTGGGAGTAGGTGGTAAGACGCATCTTTAGTGTATAATTTGGCCATGTCTCAGGAAAGAGGGGGTGTTGTTGGTTTTGGTCGAGATCCTTTTGTAGTGGAGGAAAAATATATGAAACCATTAGAAGGAACCTCGGATACTTTTAGGTTTGCTTGTAGTCATAAAGTTCACCCGATAAGGGTAATAATTGCTGAACGTGCAGAGCTCTCCGCATTAGTGGAGGAAGTAAAGGAAGAGCGCATAATGCTTCAGGAGTGCAAGAAAGACAGACGAGGGCAAAATATACTTCAATAATTTGATGAAGAAACTAGACGCGAGAGCGCTAAGAAAAAGTGCACCGGATGAGGCAGATTTACAAAAAATTAAGAGGCACCCGATTTATTTGGTTTTGGACGAAATATTGGATACTTTCAACATTGGGAGTATGTTTCGGTTGGCGGATGCTATTGCAGCTGAGAGCGTGTATTTATGTGGCAAAATGGAATACCCTCCTAGTGCGCGAATTCATAAAGCGGCCGTGGGGACGGAAAATTGGGTACCATGGATAAAAAAGGAAACGACTTTGGAAGCGATTGGGGAGCTAAGAAAACAAGGCGTGATGACGGTAGCAGTTGAGCAAGATAAACGGTCCATCCCCTATTGGGATTTGAAGACCGAATTCCCGATCGCGTTAGTTTTGGGACATGAAACAAAAGGGATTAGCCACGAGGTTTTGGCGGAGGTAGATCAAATTATCGAATTACCAATGGAGGGCGTTAATATCAGTTTTAATGTTTGGGGATCAGCGGCGGTGGTTGCCTATAAGTTATTGGGTGATTTACTTACCCAAGGCCTCGTCAATAGTTGAAGAAAGATTGGCAAAAGGAACGGCACCAGGGAGTTTCCAGGCATCGCCGGCTTGGTTAACGATGAAATTGCCCGGTGTACCATTGACGCCAGCGGTAACTCCATCTTGATATTGATTTTCAACTTTGTCTTTAAATTTGCCTTCATCAAAACAAGATTCCACGGAGGCACGGTCGGCACCAACTTCGCCGGCAAGGTCGAGGGCGGCATCGGTTGTAGCTGGAGCGCCTTCGTAGACTTTGTCGGTAAATTTCCAGAAAGTTTCTTCGCCGGCAGCCTCAGCAACACACTCAGCAATTTCGGCAACGGCGCGGGCGTTTGGATGAAGGGTATCGAGGGGGAAATGACGATAGACCCAGGCAAGATCTTGGCCGTATTCATCGACAGCTTCTTTGGCGGTAGTGTGAAAGTTGGCACAGAAAGGACAGTAGTAGTCAGAATATTCAATGAGGATAGCTTTGGCATCACGATTGCCTCGAATGTGATCCGTATCTGTGACTTCGGGAATGGCTTTGGCGAGATCAGCGGTAAGTTTGCCTGATGTTGGTGCATTGGGAACGGCAGCCGTGGGGGTGGCTTTGGCGGCAGTGGTACCACCATTCTCAAGATGCTGGACTTTTTGCCAGAGAGCACCGACAGCAAAGGCCATGGCAACAATGGCGACGACAAGAATGGGGGTGAAGCGGCTGAGGGAATCGGAGCTGGTTTCCTTTGAATTATCGGACATTTTTGGCTGGTTAAGACTACCAGGAGGGAGTAGGCTTGTCAAGGTATTTGAGTGCTTCCATAGCCGCTATGCAACCATAGCCGGCGGCGGTGATGGCTTGTTTATAATGAACATCGTGAACATCTCCAGCGACAAAAACTCCGGGGATGCTAGTGGCGGATTTATAACCGTCTTTTTCTAGACGCTTGATGTAGCCCTTTTCGTCTAAATCAAGTTTGTTTTGAAAAATGCTGGTTGTTGGAGAATGACCAATCGCAACAAAAGCGCCATCAGCGGCAAACTCAGTAACTCTGCCGGTTTGATTGTTTTTAAGAACGACAGTTTCGAGTTTATCTTGGCCTTTAAACTCGGTAATTTCGGTGTTATAGATAAGCGAAATTTTTTTATTTTCGAGGACTCTTTTTTGCATGGCGGCACTAGCTCGAAGCTCACCTCGACGATGAATCAGATGAACTTCGCGAGCGTATTTGGTGAGGACTAAGGCTTCTTCCATGGCCGAATCGCCACCACCAATCACAATAACTTTTTTGTCTTTGAAAAAAGGTGCATCGCAAGGGGCACAGGAACTGACACCGCGGCCACGGAGCGCATCTTCACCGGGAACATTAAGCCAGCGTGTGTCGGCGCCCGTAGCAATGATAATTGACTTTGCCGTATATGTATTTTCGTTGGTGGAGAGAGCAAAAGGGCTTTGATCTAATTTGACCGAAGTGGCATTTTTTTCAATAAATTCAACACCGAAACGCTCGGCTTGGGCACGCATGTTTTTCAGAAGCTCGGGGCCTTCGATGCCGTTAGGAAACCCAGGAAAATTATCGACAACGGTCGTGAGCATAAGTTGACCACCCCAAATATCGCCGGCCAGTAAAAGAGTGGAAGCGGCACCACGAGTAGTGTAGATGGCGGAAGTGAGACCAGCGGGTCCGGAGCCAATGATGACAATATCCCAAGGCTCACCTTTTTTTGGTTTCGTGGTGAAAATATCGATCATTTTTCATTTATTGCAGACATAACCAAGCATATTTAAATATGCTTGGTGTCTGTATAATTCAAACTCGCTTAGATAGCTGGCTTAATAGGATCTTCAGCTGGTTCGCTTCCCGGAACACCCATAGGTGCCGGAATAGACTTTTCGACAACAGGGATGCCATCGGCTGGAACAGCTGGTGTTTCCTCTCCTGTAGCGGGTTCTGCTGGTGC
>Ga0208958_1002336_pt1 | contig 16568 bp, 18 predicted proteins | sample RifOxyB1_FD_184032 | JGI IMG/M metagenome (GOLD analysis project Ga0208958, IMG submission 184032) | Soil microbial communities from Rifle, Colorado - Rifle Oxygen_injection B1 (SPAdes) | ecosystem: Environmental > Terrestrial > Deep subsurface > Rock core/Sediment | place: Rifle, Colorado... | reverse complement strand
GGCGCCAGCTGTGTCGCTACCATGCGATAGTCTGCGGCCGCCGCAGCCTCGATCGGCCGGTAGCGCAGCCAAAGGTCATAGCCGTCCTCCGCCGAGGCTGGCGCCGCGATCGCCGCGAGGATCGACAGCAAGGCGGACAGCCCCGCCCAGGCGATGGTTCGCATTCCGGTTCCTCCCGGCGCATCTGCGCGCGCCTGTCCGGCCCGGCGGCGCCACCCGCAGTTGACAAGCGCCGCCCAGCCCCTTCTGGTAGCGCTATCACGTCTTGAGGCTGAAGTCAGGCCGAGGGACGGAATGCGGCGGACGGCCGAAGAGGAGCAGGGCGATGAAGATCCGGTCCGCGCGCGTCATCGTCACCTGCCCCGGCAGCAACTTCGTCACCCTGAAGATCGAGACGGACGAGGGGCTGACCGGGGTCGGCGACGCCACCCTCAACGGGCGCGAGCTCTCTGTAGCCAGCTATCTTCAGGATCACATCATCCCCTGCCTGATCGACCGGGACGCCCACCGGATCGAGGACATCTGGCAATATCTGTACAAGGGCGCCTATTGGCGTCGCGGCCCCGTGACCATGACCGCCGTCGCCGCCGTGGACATGGCGCTTTGGGACATCAAGGCCAAGGCGGCGGGCTTGCCCCTGTATCAGTTGCTGGGCGGGGCCTGCCGAGACCACGTGCTGGTCTACGGCCACGCCAACGGCGCCACCATCGAGGAGACGATCGACGAGGCCCAGCGCTATGTCGCCCTGGGCTATAAGGCGATCCGGCTGCAGTCCGGCGTACCGGGTCTCGCCTCGACCTACGGCGTCTCCAGAACCTTTGGCTACTATGAACCGGCCGACGCCGACCTGCCGACGGAAAACCTCTGGTCCAGCGAAAAATACCTGCGCGCCGTTCCCCCGCTGTTTTCCAAGGCGCGGGACGCCTTGGGCTGGGACGTGCATCTTCTGCACGACATCCATCACCGGCTCACGCCCATCGAGGCGGGGCGACTGGGCAAGGATCTTGAGCCCTTCCGTCCGTTCTGGCTCGAAGACGCGACCCCCGCCGAGAACCCGGCGGCCTTCCGGCTTATTCGCCAGCACACCACCACCCCCCTGGCCGTCGGGGAGATCTTCAATTCGATCTGGGACTGCAAGCCCCTGATCGAGGAACAGCTGATCGACTACATACGCGCCACGGTAGTCCATGCCGGCGGGGTGACCCATCTCCGGCGGATCGCAGCCCTCGCCGATCTTTACGGAGTCCGCACCGGCTGCCATGGCGCGACCGATCTGTCGCCGGTGGCCATGGCGGCGGCGCTCCATTTCGACCTGTCGATTCCGAACTTCGGCATCCAGGAATATATGCGCCACACGCCTGAGACGGACGCCGTCTTCCCCCATGCCTACAGCTTCTCCGACGGGGCCCTTCACCCCGGCGAAGCGCCCGGCCTGGGCGTCGATATCGACGAGGTCTTGGCGGCGCGCCACCCCTACATCCGCGCCTACCTGCCGGTGAACCGGCTGGAGGACGGATCGATGCACAGCTGGTGAGATCGGATCGAGACGGAGAGCGGACTATGCGGTCAAAGCCTGCGCGCGCCATGGGCCTGTGGTTGGCCGCTTTGGCCCTCCTCCTTTTCGCATCGGGCGCGCAAGCCCAGACCGGTTTGGCGGCGCCGTCTCCAGACCGCTGGGTCGCGATCTGGGGTGCGTCCCAGTATGCGCCGGAACCCCACAACGCCCTCCCCGCCGCCGATCTGCAGGACGCGACCCTGCGTCAGACCGTGCGCGTCACCGCGTCGGGCGATGTCATCCGGCTGAGGATCAGCAACGCCTTCGGCGCCGCCCCGCTTCGGGTGGCCGCCGCCGCCGTCGCCCGGCCCGTCCTTCCAGGAGGCTCTGCCGTCGATCCGAACAGCCGCGCGCCGATCCTGTTCGACGGCCGCCCCGAGGTCGTCATTCCGCCCGGCGCCGACTGGCGGTCCGACCCCATCGCCTGGCCGGTCGAGGCCTTGAGCGACGTCGTCGTCAGCCTGCATCTGGTCGAGGCGTCCGGGGGCCAGACCGGCCACCCCGGCGCCCGCGCCACCAGCGTCATCGCGCCCGGCGATCAGGTCTGGGCGCCGGAGCTGACGAGGTCGAAAACGGTCGAGCGCTGGTATTTCCTTTCGGCCATAGAAGCCGGCGGCCCCGATCTGGAGGGGGCGGTGGTCATCCTCGGCGACTCGATCACCGACGGCTATGGCGTGCCGCCCGACACGAACCAGCGCTGGCCTGACCGACTGGCGGCCCGCCTCCAGGCGGATCCGGCGACTCGCGGCCTGTCGGTCATCAATCAGGGCATCGGCGGCAATCGGGTCCTGCTGGACGGACTGGGGCCCAATCTTCTCGCGCGGGCCGAGCGCGACGCACTGTCCCATCCCGGCGTGCGCTTCCTGATCCTGCTTCAGGGGGTCAACGACCTGGGCGTGCTGACGCGCGATCACCCCGTTTCCCCACAGGCCCATGCGGAACTGGTTCGACAGATGATCGGCGCCTATCGCCAGATCGTCGAACGAGCCCGCGCGCGGGGGATCCGGGTGATCGGCGCCACCCTCCTGCCCTATGGAGGCTCGGCCTATTATCATCCAACGGCGGAAAACGAGGCGGACCGCCAGACGCTGAACGCCTGGATTCGCACGCCCGGCAATTTCGACGCCGTGCTCGACTTCGACCGCCTCATGCGCGACCCCGAACATCCGGACCGATTGCGCTCCGACCTCGACAGCGGCGACGGGCTGCACCCCTCGATGCGAGGCTATATCGCCATGGGCGACGCCGTTCCCCTGAGCCTTTTCGTCGATCCGTCCGCTCCAGCCGACACGCGTCGATGAGCTGATCCGACGGCGGCCCGACCGATCACGTCCCCGCCGGATCGGAGGATCAGGCAATTGATTCGACGGTTCGGACATTCGCAGAACGGCCCGGACCTCTCACTGTCGGCGTGCGATCAGCCACGTGAGAGACATGAATGCCCCACTGGACCCTTTCCGACATGCCCGACCAATCCGGCAGGACCGCCGTGGTCACCGGTCCGGGCGGCCTCGGCTTCGAGGACGCCCTGGCACTGGCGAAAGCCGGGGCCAGGGTCATTCTCGCGGGCCGCAATCCGAGCAAGGGCGATCAGGCCGTCGCCGCGATCCGCAACGCCGCGCCGTCCGCCGATGTTCGGTTCGAGCTGATCGATCTGGCGGATCTGACCTCGGTCAGCGCCTTCGCCGATCGCCTCAAGGCCCAGCTCGACAGACTGGACATCCTGATCAACAACGCCGGGGTCATGGCCCCGCCGGAGAGGGCAGCGACGGCCGACGGCTTCGAGCTTCAGTTCGGCGCAAACCACCTCGGCCATTTCGCCCTGACCGCCGGTCTCATGCCCCTGCTCAAAAAGGGCGAGGACGCCCGCATGATCAGCCTGTCCAGCATCGCCGCGCGCCAGGGCGTCATCGATTTCGACAATCTGAACGCCGAGCGGGTCTATCGTCCCATGCCCGCCTACGCCCAGTCGAAACTGGCCTGCCTGATGTTCGCGCTCGAATTCCAGCGTCGCAGCCAGGCCGGCGGCTGGGGAGTCGCGGGAATCGCCGCCCATCCGGGCGTTTCGCGCACCCAGCTGCTGTTCAACACGCCGGGCGGCCATCCGCATCGAGGCCTGCGCAGCGCCCTCTGGTTTCTCTTCCAACCCGTCGCGCGCGGCGCCTTGCCGACCCTGTACGCTGCGACGGCGCCTGGGGCGGTGGGGGGCGGCTATTACGGCCCTGACGGTCTCGCTGAAATCCGGGGCGCCCCCGCCCCCGCCCGTGTTCCGTCGGCGGCGATCGACCAATCGGCGGCGGCCCGGCTGTGGGAGGTCTCCGAATATCTGACGGACGTTCGGTTCGAGGATCCGGCATGACCGCGCGCCGCCCCCCGGCCCAGGGGTTGGGCCATGTGCAGGGGTGGCGGCTCGCCGCCCTGCTCGCGGTTCTTCTGGCCATCAACGCCCTCAGCCAGATCGACCGCATCCTGCCCTTCATCCTCGCAGAGGCCATCAAGGACGAGCTCGACCTGACGGACGCCCAGATCGGCCTGTTGACCGGCGCCGCCTTCGCGGTCTGCTACACCCTGCTGTCCCTCCCGCTCGCCCGTGCCGCTGACCGGGGCTCTCCTCGCGGGGTTCTCCTGATCTGCCTCTTGGTCTGGAGCGCCATGACCGCGCTCGGGGGGCTGGCGGCGAGCTTCGTCGTTCTCGCCCTGACGCGGTTCGGCGTCGCGGTGGGAGAGGCCGGCGCCCTTCCCTCCGGCCACGGTTTGATCGGTCGCCTGGTGTCGCCTGAACGGCGCGGTCTGGCGGTCGGGCTGTTTTCGATGGGAATTCCTCTGGGCACCATGGTCGGCTTCGCGGTCGGCGGGGCCATGGCCGACAGTCTGGGTTGGCGGACGGCGCTCGTCGCCTTCGGGGCCGCCGGCGGTTTGGCCGGCGCTCTCGCCTTTCTGATCATCCCGCCCACGCCGCCTCAGGTCAGGCCCGCCCAGGGCGATCCGACCTTCTTCGCCTCGGCGATTCGCCTCGCCGCCTCGCCCCATTTTCGCTGGCTCATGATCGGCAGCCTCGCCCTCGGCTTCGGCAGCGCCCCCTTCTACGCCTTTTCCGCCCCTTTCCTTATCCGGACGCACGATTTCACCGCCGGCCAGGTGGGTCTGGCCTTCGGTCTGCTCCAGGGTCTGACCGGCGTCGCCGGCGCCCTGCTGGGCGGTCGCGCCTTCGACCGCGCGCGCGCCGGATCCGGACATGTCTTGCGGATGCCGGCCTTCGGTCTCTTGATCGCCGCCCCGGCCATAGCGGCCGGCCTGTTCGCGCCCCAGGGCTGGATGTCCATCGTCCTGTTTGCGCCGGCCATGTTCGGCTTCGCCTTTCTTCTGCCCGCCGCCTTCAGCGCGGCGCATCTGGTCGCCGGCCAGGGTCGCCAGGCCCTGGCGTCCAGCCTGGTCATGATGGCCTCCGGCCTGCTGGGCCCAGCGGTCGGGCCCCTCCTGGTCGGCCTGATCAGCGACGGCGTCGCAGCGGCCGGGATCTCCAACAGTCTGGGCGTCGGTCTTCTGATCGTTCCGATCGGCGTCGCCCTGACCGGCCTGGCCTGTCTCGTTGCGGACGGGCGGATCGCCCGCCGTCTCCGCGACGCCGCCGCCTGACCCCCTGCGTGAAGGAGGAAACCGCCATGGAAACGAACATAGATAAAGGCGGGCCGCGCCCCGGCCGTCGCGCGGTCCTGGGGGCCATGGGCTTGGGCGTCGCCGCCCTCGGCGCCGCATCCGCTCACGCGGCCGCTCAACCCGCCGCAGGCGAAGCGACGCCGGTGCGGCCTGAAAGCAGCGGCCGACCCGCGCGCACGCTGTTGGCCGCCAAAGCCGGCCAGACTCTCACAGCCCTCGGCCTGGGCACCTTCATGACGTTCGACGCACGTCCCGGCGACGATCGGGCGGACCTGCGCGAGGTGTTCCGACGGCCCGCTTCCAGATGCTGGAATGAGGCGCAGGATGGTCGCGCACATGGAGGCGATTCCCGGCTTCTCCGATATCGGTCGAATGGCCTGGTATCCGGGCAAGCACGCCCAGTACCGCGGGCGATGCGGGCCGCCCAGGCCGCCTTGCAGGCCCGCCTCAGGGCCTGACGCGCCTGACCGCGCCTCGCCGCAGGAACAGGCAAATCATCGTTTCGAAACGGCAAGACCCGTCGGCAGGCTCCGTGCTCCTCTCAGGGCGTCAAGCAGGAGATTTCAGCCCATGTCCGATACGTCCCGTCGATCCCTTCTGGCCCTCGCCGCAGCGGCCGCCCCCGCCCTGGCCGTCGCGGGCGCCGCGACCGCTCAGACCGCCGCCGGTGGCGGCGTTCACGCTCAACTTGGCGCCGGCCGCGCCGCCATCGTGACCGGCTCCTCGCGTGGAATCGGCGCCGCCACCGCCAAACGCCTCGCCCGCGACGGCTTTGCGGTGACGGTCAACTATCTCACCAATCGCGATTTGGCCGCCCAGGTGGTCCGCGACATCGAGGCGGGGGGCGGCCGCGCCATCTTCCGTCAGGCCGACGTCGCCGACCCGGACGCCGTCCGCGCCCTGTTCGACGCAAATCAGGAGGCTTTCGGCGGCGTCGACGTGGTCGTCAGCAACGCGGCCATCATGAACACGGCGCCCTTCGCCCAGTTCGAGGACGCGGCTTTCGACCGGATGATCGCCACCAACATCAAGGGCAGCTTCAACGTCTTGCGCGAGGCCGCCCGCCGCACCCGCGACGGCGGCCGCATCGTCGCCTTGGCCTCCACCTCCATCAAGGCCAAGCGCGCGACTCACGGCGGCTATGCCGCGACCAAGGCGGCCCAGGAAATCTTCGCTGGCGTCCTGTCCAAGGAGCTGGCGGGGCGACGCATCTCCGTCAACGCCCTGGCCCCTGGACCAACCAACACCAGCCTGCTGGACGTCCCGCCGCCTCTGCGGGCCCAGGCCGCCCAGATGACCCCCTACGGCCGCATCGGCGAGCCGGAGGACGTGGCCAACGCCATAGCCGCGCTCTGCGCGGCCGACGGCGAATGGATCAACGGCCAGGTCGTCTTCGCCAACGGCGGCTTCCTCTAGGGCTCGCCTGACGCGGCCTTACCCCCGGGCCGCGTCTGACCCCTGCGTCAATATGGCCTTGCCGAATCCCACACCAGATTTGCCCAATCCTCCGACCGCCGTTGTCGGCATTCCGCCGGGGACGTAGGATTGGGCTGTCAACAGATTTGGGCGCGACCATGAGCCATCAACTGACCTCGGCCATCGCTGATATCCTGGACGCCCAAGGCGTGGTGAACGGGGTCTACGATACGCCCGTGCCCGGCCTTCGACTTTTGCGCACCCACGCCTGTGTCGCGCCGCGCCACATGCACTACCGGCCGTCACTCTGCGTGGTCGCTCAGGGTCGCAAGGAGGTCCTCGTCGGCGACACCACCATCAGCTACGGCGACATGCAGTCGATGATCGTCACGGTCGAGGTTCCGGTCCTCAGCCAGATGAAGGCCTCGGCCGAGGAGCCTTACGTGGGGGCGGTGCTGGAGCTCAACCGGCAGATCATTCTGGAAGTCGCCACCCAGCTCGAGACCAGCGGCGCGCCGCGTGGTCGGCCGGGCTCCGGCCTGGTCGTCCAGGATATCGACGCCCATGTCTCGGCCTCGATCCTGCGGCTGCTCGATATCGTGCGCCGCCCCCAGGGCGTCGAAATCCTTTATCCGGTCGTCATGCGCGAGATCTCCTACTGGCTGCTGACGGGACCCGCAGGCGGCAACGTGGCGCGCCTGGCCATCCCCGAAGGCCAGCCGGCGCGCGTCGCCAAGGCGATCCAGCGCATGCGCGAAAGCTTCGACGCTCCCGTCAGCGTGCCCGAGATGGCCCGCGTCGCCGGCATGAGCGCCTCTTCCTTCCATCAGCACTTCAAGATGCTGACCTGCATGTCGCCGCTCCAGTACCAGAAGCACCTGCGCCTGCTGGAGGCGCGCCGCCTGATGATGACCGACGGCGAAAAGGCCGGCAACGCCGCCCTTTCGGTCGGCTACGAGAGCGTATCCCAGTTCAGCCGCGACTTCGCCCGCATGTTCGGCAAATCCCCGCGGCGTCAGACCCGCCAGTCGCAGCCGCGCGCCGCCCGTCCCGGCTCGGAGGACCACGCCGCCGGGATCGCCGCCGCAGCGGGCTAGACCGATCCGCCGTCTTATTTGCCTGAAACCACGGGCCATATTGTCCGTCTCCAGACTGCGGCCTAGGGTCAGGCATCGACCTGCGCGAGTCCGTCATGACCAGTGAGTTGCACGCCGCCATAACTCGAATCCTGGACGTTAAGATCGGTCCGGACGGCTTCTACGCCACGCCCGTTCCCGGCCTGACTCTCATGCGCTCCACCCTCGGCCTGCCGCCTCAGCACATGCAGTACCGGCCGAAGATCTGCTTCGTCACCCAGGGCGCCAAGTCGATTTTGGTCGCGGATCGAACGGTCATCTATCGAGCCGGCCAGACCCTTGTGGTCACGGTAGAGGTGCCGGTGGTCAGCCAGATCGTCGAGGCGAGCCCGGACCATCCCTTCACCGGCGCCACCCTGGAGCTCGACCCGGAGATCATTCTGGACGTCGTCACCCGACTGGAGCCCATGAGCCATCTTCAGGGCCCGGCCGGTTTCGGTCTGGTGGTCGATGATCTGGACGCCCAGATGACCGGCTCGCTGTTGCGCCTGCTCGATCTGGTGCGCCACCCCCAGGCGGTCGACATCCTCTATCCTGCGATTATGCGCGAGATCTCATACTGGTTGCTGATGGCGCCGGCGGGACGCAATGTCGCGCGGATGGTGCTGCCGGAGGGGCAACCCCTGCGGATCGCCGCCGCCATCGCCTATATGCGCGACCATTTCGACCGGCCGATGAGCGTGGCCGAACTGGCGGGACGGGCCGGCATGAGCCCCTCCACCTTCCATCAGCATTTCAGAGCCCTGACATCGATGTCGCCGCTCCAGTACCAGAAACAGCTTCGGCTGCTCGAAGCCCGTCGCCTGATGGTGACCGAGGGGGTCAAGGCGGGCGTTGCGGCCCTGACGGTCGGCTATGAAAGCGTGTCCCAGTTCAGCCGGGAATATTCGCGGATGTTCGGCGCCCCGCCCCGCCGCGAGGCCCAACACGCCAAGACGGATCCCGCCCGGTTCGCCGCGCTGCTGGACGGCGGTTCGGCCGCCATCCACTGACGCGCCCGCCCCGGCCTGGCCGACGCGGCCGCGGCATCTCTCGATCCGGTCACGCCGCCGCGGCCGCCTGGGACCGCATCTCGATCAGCCGTTTCAGTCGAGCGGCGTCGCCTTCCGTCACGGGGTTGTAGACGACCAGCGCCAGCTCGGGTCGTCCGCTGACGGCGAAGGTGGAAAACTCCAGCGCCAGTCCCCCGACCTCCGGCGGGTTCAGCCGCTTGACGCCGCCCCCCGGCGCCGCCACGTCGTCGGCCCGCCACAAGGTCTCGAACTCGGCGCTCTCGCGGGACAGGGCCTCGGCCAGTTGGGCCATTTCCACTCCGGCGCCCGCGCGGGCGGCGTCGGCGCGGAAGGTGGCGACGACGAAGCGCGCCACACTCCACCAGTCGTCCTGAGCCGCCCGCACGCCGGCGTCCTTGAAGATCAACCTCAGAACATTGCGGTCTTCGGGCGCCAGGGCCCCATAGTCGTTCAGGGCGATGGAGGCCCGGTTCCAGGCGACCACGTCCCAGGTCGCCGTCTTAATGATGGCCGGGCTCCAGGGCATGGCGTCGAGGACTCCTTGCAGCCGTGGCGTGATCCCCTCGCCGGGGCGGTAGCGGACGTCCGGCGCCCGCCCGAGGCCGATCAGAAACAGGTGCTCCCGTTCCGCATCGGTCAGCATCAGGGCGGCCGCGATCCGGTCCAGCACATCCGCCGACGGCGCTCCGCCTCGCCCCTGTTCCAGCCAAGTGTACCAGGTCGGGCTGATTCCGGCGCGCTGGGCCACCTCTTCCCGACGCAATCCCGGCGTCCGTCGGCGGCCGACCGGATAGCCCAGGGCTTCGGGCTCAAGGGCCGCGCGTCGACTGCGGAGATAGGCCCCCAACCGGGTTTCGGCGTCACGCATCAGATTACATCTTATACCAGGATAACTTCTCGACTTTAACACCATATCGGATCGCGCAACATTCTATCTCCACCTTGAGAGGAAAGTTCAGATGCGTGTGTTTCTCACCGGCGCGACCGGCTTCATCGGTTCGAAAATCGCCAGGGAGCTGCTGTCCGCCGGCCATCAGGTGCTCGGATTGGCGCGGTCTCCGGCAGGCGCGGCGAGTCTGGAAGCAGCGGGCGTCGCGCCCCATCGCGGCGATGTGGAAGATCTCGACAGTCTGCGCCTTGGCGCCGCGGCGTGTGACGCGGTCATCCACACCGCCTTCGATCACGATTTCACCCGCTATGCCGCCAACTGCGAAAAGGATCGCCGCGCGATCGGCGTCCTGGGGGAAAGCCTCGGAAGAGGCGATCGCCCGTTGATCCTCACATCAGTGACCGGTCTCGGCTCGTCGACGCCCGGCGAACCGGCCGTCGAGGACCATCTGGACTTGTCCCATCCGGTGCCCCGGGTCGCGTCCGAACAGGCCGGCGAAGCCCTAAAGCTCGACGGGATCAATGTCGTCACCGTCCGGTTGCCCCAGGTCCACGACACCGTCCGCCAGGGACTGGTCTCGTCCTTCATCGATATCGCTCGCGAAAAGGGCGTCGCAGCCTATGTCGGCGAGGGCGCCAACCGATTCTGCGCCGCCCATGTCTCCGACGTCGCCAGGCTGTACCGTCTCGCGCTCGAAAAGGGACAGAGAAACGCCCGCTACCACGCCGTCGCCGAGGAAGGAGTCAGGCTTCGCGCGATCACCGAAGCCATCGGCGCCGGTCTCCGCCTGCCCGTCGTCTCCCTACCGGCCGAGGCGGCGGCCGATCATTTCGGACCCCTGGCGACCTTCGCCGCGCTCGACCTGATCGCCTCAAGCGCCTGGACCCGCGATCAACTCGGCTGGACGCCCGAAGGGCCCGTTCTGCTGTCGGACTTGCGGGCGATGGACTATGCGCCGCGTCAGGAGGGATGAATATCTTGCGCCGCCGAGAAGTTCGGAGCCTTGGGCAAGTCTCTCACCGATATGGGCGTCGCTGTCGAAGCACCCTTCCCGTAGCCTGTTCTTGCTGGGCCCTTGAAGAAAGGCGACCCGCCCCGGTCGCTTGCCTCATCAACCCGAAACGGATCAGCCCCTGCCTCCCCCCGGCGGCTGATCCGGCTGGGATCGCTGTTCCTCAAGCTGCGATCCCTCACCACGGCCACCGAGGCGCAAACAGTCTCGGTGGCCGCTTGGCGCCTCTTCCGCCTCCATACAGACCTGAGCCAGACGTTCGGCTAAGAAATCGACGGCGCCGCCTTCGGCGCGTCGAGGGGATGAAGCCTCAGCCACATTTACGCAGCAGTGCAGCTGAAAATCAGTCGGCTGACTTTGGGGGTAAGAGCGACAGTCACCTCGGACAAATAATGCCACCTCGCGCCTGAGATCCGTCGACGGCATAGCCGATCGGCGACTGAATCGGAGCGGGACGAGAAGGCGGAGGACACCTTGGCTACGCCAGGTTCGACGCCGGGACGCTCGCATCGCCCTCGAGCAGCCTCCGGGCCCGAGAGACTTTGCACTGCCGGGGGTGGCGCCCCGGCCAACCACGCGACCGGCCTCGGCCGATCGCTCCAGCCGGACGGGCGCCCGGGAAAGGTTCGGAAGATCGGGCAAAACTCGGCTTGTAGTCGGTAACTCCAGGGGTCCCGCTTCCGTCACGATGCCTCCGCCTAAAGGAGACTCCCATGTCAGACACCTCCCGCCGTTCCCTCTTGGCCCTCGCCGCCGTCGGCTCCGCCGTCGCCGCCGCCAGCGTCGCGCAGGCCGCGTCGAGCCCATCCGCCCGGCCTGCCGGAATTCGCCCGGGCGAGGGCCGCGTCGCCCTCGTCACGGGCTCCTCCCGCAGCATCGGCACCGCGACGGCCAAGCGGCTCGCCGCCGAAGGCTATGCCGTCACCGTCAACTATCTCGTCAGCGCCGGGGGCCGCGCCATCGCGCGCCAGGCCGACGTGGCCGACCCTGCGGCCGTCGCAGCCCTGTTCGACGCCAACGACCAGACCTTCGGCGGCGTGGACGTCGTCGTCAACAACGCGGGGATCATGAACGTGGGCGCCTTCGCCCAGATGGACGACGCCGCCTTCGACCGGATGATCGCCACCAATGTGAAGGGCAGCTTCAATGTGCTGCGGGAGGCCGCGAAGCGGACGCGGGACGGCGGACGCATCATCCGTCTCAGTTCCAGCGTCACCCTGCAGCGTCCGCCCGGCGGCGGGGTCTACGCCGCCACCTAGGCGACGCAGGACTTCTACACCAGCGCCCTGGCCAAGGAGCTGGCGGGCCGTCGGATTTCGGTCAACGCGGTCCGCCCGGCGCCGTGGATGCCCGACTGTTGCGCCAGCACGGCGAGGCGGCGCTCGCCCCCATCCCCGGCATGACGCCCCACGGCCGCGTCGGCCTGCCGGAGGACATCGCCGCCGTGATCGCCGCCCTGTGCGCCGACGACGGTGCCTGGATCCACGGCCAGGTCGTCTACGCCAACGGCGGTAGCGGTCCGCCGAGCCCAATTGCAAAGGGGCCGCCCGAAAGCGACCCCTCTGATCCGCCGTCTTCTTTGGGGAAGATGGTCGGAGCGACAGGATTCGAACCTGCGACCCCTTGACCCCCAGTCAAGTGCGCTACCAGGCTGCGCCACGCTCCGAAGGCGCTCCCTATAGACGCGGGGATCGTTGACCGCAAACGCTAAAACGACTTTTTCACCGAGGGCGACAACACCGCGTCCAGACGCGCCTTGGCCCGCTCGAGATCGACCAGAAGACGCTGCAGCTCGGCGCTTTCGCGGCCCGCCCCGCGCGGCGTGGCGGCGGGCGACGGCAAGACGGCCTCACCGTCCGGAATCAGGGCCGCCGCCTCGGCGCCGACCAGCTTCTTCAGCCCCTGTTCCTTGTGCAGGCGTTGCACCCCGCGGATCGTCAGACCCTCGTCGTGCAGAAGCCGCCGCACCGCCTTCAGAACGGCGATGTCCTGGGGACGATAAAAGCGCCGTCCGCCCGCCCGCTTCACCGGGGTCACGAAGCTGAACTTGGTCTCCCAGAACCTCAGCACATGCTGGGGCGCCCCGACCTCCTCGGCCGCCTCGGAAATGGTGCGGAAGGCGTCGGCGCTCTTGGCCAAGCGAATCAGCCTCCGACGACGGCGTCGTGCACCCGGCTCTTCATGATCTGAGAGGCGCGGAAACTGATGACGCGGCGGGGATTGATCGCCGCCGGCTCGCCCGTCTTGGGGTTGCGGCCCATCCGGGCGCGCTTCTCGCGAACCTGGAAAACGCCGAAGCCGGACAGCTTGACGGTGTCTCCCTGCTCCAGGGCCTCGACGATCAGCTCCAGGGTGCGTTCCACCAGGGCGGAACACTCATGGCGGGACAGGCCGACCTCCTCGTGCACGGCTTCGCACAGATCGGCGCGCGTTACGGTCTGCTGGCCTGACATTCTATCCCCGGCTTGGTTCGGTTCCTCGCCCTATAGGCGCGCAAAGTCTGCGGAAAATCAATGCCTCGCGAAGAGGCCTATAGCCTCAGCGCGCAGGCGCCCCAGGTCAGGCCGCCGCCCATGGCTTCGAGCAGCACCATGTCACCCTTGCGGATGCGTCCATCCTGGATCGCCGCATCCAGGGCCAGAGGGATGGAGGCGGCCGAGGTGTTGGCGTGCAGGGCGACGGTCGAGATCACCTTGTCCTCGTCCAGACCCAGTCGGTCGCCCACCCCCTTGATGATCCGCTGATTGGCCTGGTGCGGCACAAACCAGTCGACGTCGGCCACCGCGATGCCGGCGGCGGCGCAGGCTGCGGTTATGCCTTCGGCGATATTGACCACGGCATGGCGGAAGACCTGGTTCCCCGCCATCCGCAAATGGCCGACGGTTCCGGTCGTTGCCGGGCCGCCGTCGACGTAGAGCAGGTCGGTCTTCGACCCGTCGGCGCGCAGGGCGAAGCCCAGCATGCCCTGGTCGGCGGCCGTGCCCTGCCCCTCGCGCGGCTCCAGCACCACGGCCCCGGCGCCGTCGCCGAACAGGACGCAGGTGGTCCGGTCGGTCCAGTCCATCAGCCGGGTCATCTCCTCGGCGCCGATCACCAGGGCGCATTTCGACAGCCCCCGCGCCACGAAGCCGTCGGCCACGCTGAGGGCGTAGACGAAGCCCGAACAGACGGCCTGGACGTCGAAGGCCACGCCCACCGGGGCGCCCAGCTTGCGCTGGACGATGGAGGCGACGGCCGGGAAGGTCATGTCGGGCGTGGTCGTGGCCACGATGATCAGGTCCACGTCCGCCGCCGTCTTGCCGGCGTCCGCCAGGGCCTTACGCGCGGCCTCGACCGCCAGGTCGCTGGTCGGCTGGTCCTCGCGTGCCTTGTGGCGCTGCTTGATGCCGGTGCGCTCCTGTATCCATTCGTCGGAGGTGTCGACGATCTCGGCCAGGTCGGCGTTCGTGACGATCTGCTCCGGCAGATAGGAGCCGACGCCGGTCACGGCGCTGCGGGTGACGCTCACTGAAGGGGTTCTCCGGGAAGGGGGGCTCCGGCAGGGGCGGCGGCCGGGCTGGAATGGTCGAACACCGCATCCAGCTTGCCCAGATTGGCGCCCACCTTGGCCATATAGTCGCTGCGGGCCAGATCGACGGCGATGCGGATCGCATTGCCGAAGCCCTTGGCGTCAGCGCCCCCGTGACTCTTCACCACGATCCCGTTCAGCCCCAGCAGGGGGCCGCCGTTGATGGCGCTGGGGTCGATCTTCTCGCGCATCTTCTTGAGCGCCGGCATGGCGACAGCGGCGCCCAGCTTGGCCTGCAGGCTGGAGGTCAGGGCCTCGCGCAGCAGGGCCGAGATATAGCGCGCGGTTCCCTCTGCGGTCTTGAGGGCGATATTGCCGGTGAAGCCGTCGGTGACGACCACGTCCACCGTGCCCTTGGCGATGTCGTCGCCCTCGACGAAGCCGTGATAATTCAGGTCGAACGGCCCGTCGCGCAGGATGGCGTGCGCCTCCTTGACCTGCTCGTTGCCTTTCATGTCTTCTGAACCGACGTTCAGCAGGCCAATGGTGGGCCGGGCCACGCCGCGCACCGCCGTCTGGAAGGCCTCGCCCATTATGGCGAACTCGACCAGCTGTTCAGCGTCGCTGCCGATATTGGCGCCCACGTCCAGCACCGCCGTATGACCCTTGAAGGTCGGCCAGCTGGCGACGATGGCCGGCCGCTCAAGCCCCGGCGCAGACATCCTCAGGATCAGCTTGGAGATGGCCATCAGAGCGCCGGTGTTGCCGGCCGAGACGACGCCGCCGGCCTCGCCCGTTTTCACCGCCTCGACCGCGTTCCAAAGGCTGGAGCCCTTGCCTCGGCGCATGGCCTGGGCGGGCTTTTCGTCCATGGCCACCACCTTGTCGGTATGGCGGATGTCGATGAGGTCCGACGGCAGGGCGCAGCGCGCCAGCTCGGCGCGAATCTGGGCCTCGTCTCCGTGCAGCAGGAAGCGGACCCCCTCCCCGCCGGAACTGCGGACATAGCTGCGGACGCCCGGGACGACGACGGATGGGCCGTGATCGCCGCCCATGGCGTCAAGCGAGATCGTAACTGGGGTGGGCAAATGGACCTCGATTAGCCGCGTCGTCTTGTCGCGCGACGCTGGATATAGGCGCTGGACGATAGCGCCGAAGCCGGGGGATGCAACCACCCGGACCTTACGTCAACCTCAGCCTTGATCCTCTTTCGGCTTCAGGGCCTTCAACGCCGCAAAGGGCGAGATTTCGCCAGGTTCTTCCGGTTGCACGAATTCCGCGCCCGGCTTGCGGGGGAAGGGGTCCAGCGACAGGACCAGCTGCTCGACGGCGTACTGGCCCAGGTCGATCTTGCCGTCCTCGATCAGGTCGGCGTCCTCTTCATCCAGGGTGACCTCGATCTCCTCGGTCTGCTGCGGTTCCGCCTCGGCCAGCTGGATCGAGAATCGCCGGTCCACCTCGACCGGCAGGGGCTCCAGGGTCAGGCCGCAGGTCTGGACCGCATGGGCCGTGACGCGGCCCTTCATCGTCCATTCGCGCGTCGACGGGGTCGGCGCCACCGCGATCTCCACCACGAAATCCTCCAGCCCCTGCAGGTCCAGGGCGCGGGCGATTCGCTTGCGCGTCTCGGCGTCCGGCTCCAGCCGCCGGCTCAGCCCGGCGCCGATCTGGTTGACCCGCACCGTCTCGCTGTAGGGAAGGCTCTCGCTCATGGTCTCAAATATCCGTCCAGGCCGGCGCCGCCAGCACTTGATTATAATCCTGCGCCGCCAGCCCGGCCCGCGCGGCCAGGGCGTAGCGCGCCAGATCCGCCGCCCGTTCCGCCCCCGTCTCTGCATAGACGTTGCGCGCCAGGGCCTCGGTCAGAGCCGTGGCGTCCTCGTCGCGCAGCGGCGTCTCATAGGCGTTCATCCGCCCGTACAGGGCCTCGCCCAGCTTGCGCATCTTCTTGCCGACCGAGACATCGCCGACGCCTTCTTCCCGCAGCGCATGGTCCAGGGCCGAGACATAGACGTCGAACAGGGCCTGGGCCGCATCCCGCCCCGCCTCGGTGTTCTCATCGCGCAGCCGCAGCACCAGCAGCAGGACGTGCAGGGTATAGAGTTCGAATCGCGCGTCGATCCGGTCGGCCACCCCCAGCCGGGTGTAGAAGTCGGGCCGCCGCGCCTGCGCCACCGCCAGGGCGTACAGGGCGTCGCCGATACGGACGCCGGTCCGGGGTCTGAACAGGTTTTTCAGCATGGTTTTATACGGCCCCTTTTCCGCCGCGCCGTTGAACTAGGACGCAGGTCCGTCTAGGTCAAAGACCTTGTTCTCTCGCAGGCGCCCGATCATGTCTCGTTTCGTCCCGCTTTTCGTCGCCGTTTCCCTGGCCGGCCTGTC
>Ga0208958_1002334_pt1 | contig 16580 bp, 12 predicted proteins | sample RifOxyB1_FD_184032 | JGI IMG/M metagenome (GOLD analysis project Ga0208958, IMG submission 184032) | Soil microbial communities from Rifle, Colorado - Rifle Oxygen_injection B1 (SPAdes) | ecosystem: Environmental > Terrestrial > Deep subsurface > Rock core/Sediment | place: Rifle, Colorado... | reverse complement strand
GTGATACATAAAATTCTTGAAGCCAGAATTGAAATCAAAGACAGCGTTGCCGATGAGGTTGAAGAAGGTATCCGTCTCGACGGAACTGAAATAATTGAAGAAGCTCTTTCCAAAGAAGAAAAAGCCGAACTTAGATCAGCTTCCACTGATCCAGTGAAACTTTACTTAAAAAGAATGGGCTCGGTGGCCCTATTAACCAGAGAAGGCGAAGTCGAAATCGCCAAAGAAATTGAAGATGGAGAAAGAAAAATTATTCTTTCTGCCCTGACTTCCACGCACGCACTTAAAGAAATTTTAAGACTTAAAGAGCGCATCGAAACCCAGGAAAATCAAAATGAATTCATCAAGGAACTGGTCAGAGGACTGGATGATGAATCAACCCAAAAAGAAATTAATAAAACCAGAAATAGAATCTATGACGTGTGCGATCGCATTGTAGAACTTTTAAAAGAAAGTGAATTAGAAGACGGTACTTTACGAAAGTTTTCTAAAGAGCAAAAAGCTAAGTTTGATGACATCTCGGAAACCCTTGCTGATCTGACTTTCAATAGAAAACAAATCAATAGTTTCGTTGAACCGGTTAAAAAATATTATCTGCAATTTAGAGAACTCTTTGATCAACAAGATCGAATTTATAAATTTCTAGAAGTCTCAAACGATGCGGAATATCGAGTTGTATTTGAAAAAATTATTGATGATGATGTTTATAAGAGAAAACTGGCTAAAGACCTCTTTACCACGGATGCCAAAATCGAACAGCTGATTAGAAATCAGGAAGACGTCATAAGAAAACTTAGAAGACTCAGCATCGAAGCCGGAATGGAATTTAACGATATTGAAAGTGTTTATAATATTATTTTAAAAGGTGAAGAAAAAGCTGACCGTGCCAAGGCACAACTAGTTGAAGCCAATTTACGATTAGTAGTTTCTATTGCTAAAAAATATACTAACCGTGGATTACAATTCTTGGATCTGATTCAAGAAGGTAATATTGGTTTAATGAAGGCAGTTGATAAATTTGAATACAGGCGGGGTTATAAATTCTCGACTTATGCCACTTGGTGGATCAGACAGGCCATCACTCGGGCCATCGCAGATCAAGCCAGAACCATCCGAATACCTGTTCACATGATTGAAACGATCAATAAAATGGTCAGAACCTCCAGACAATTGGTGCAAGAACTTGGACGTGAGCCCACTCCTGAAGAAATTGCGGAAAAAATGGAACTGCCGGTAGATAAGGTTAAAAAAGTTCAAAAAATTTCTAAAGAACCAATCTCTCTCGAAACCCCCATTGGTGAAGAGGAAGACTCAAGTTTAGGCGATTTTATTGAAGATAAAAAAATTATCTCTCCTCAAGAAGCAGTCATGAGTGTGACTCTTTCTGACCAAACTCGTTCAGTACTTTCAACCCTGACAGCTAGGGAAGAAAAAGTGCTTAGAATGCGTTTTGGTATTGGTGAAAAATCTGATCACACTCTTGAAGAAGTCGGACAAGACTTTTTTGTAACTCGTGAGAGAATCAGGCAGATTGAGGCCAAGGCGCTAAGAAAACTTCGGCACCCAAGCCGCGCTAAAATGCTCAAGGCTTATCTGGATAATTAGCCCGAAGATTATAAATCATTCCTCTAATTTTCTCTACGTGGAAGACTTTAACCATATAAAATTTTAGGTTCATTTATTATAATGAACCTAAAAGGAAGCCAAAATTATCAGTAATATGATACCAAATGAGTCAAGTGACATATTAAGCCCTATCAGGGTCAAAGCGAAGGAATATTTCTCCAAGCATGTCATATCCGAGGCCTTAGAACTTCTAAAACTATCACGAATTTCTGTTTCATATATGCGAGGGCGAGTCGATACCTATTTTATCGTATCGGGTATTGTTAATGAAAATCGCATTCATGAAACTAAAATTGTCTACAAAACCAATCCCACCGAAATTTTAAGTTCTAATTGTGATTGCATCGAATGGAATAAAGACCACCATTGCCGACATGCCGCCAGTTTATTTTTTTACTATCACCTTCATCATACAATTGATAAGGAACAGCGGGAAATATTTTTAAACACCACCAGAGATAAAGGATTTTTAGGAGTTACGCCTTTTGAGTATGGCACAATGATTAAAAGCGTTCACAAACTACAGGGAGCGCTTCCCAACTCCACTTATTCCACTTTAAATTTCCGCCTTAACAATAACAAAATCATCAATTTTCCCTTACCCAAACCTTTCGTCGGAAAAATTATTATTGATGCGCAAATAGATAATTTGAGCCATGAATATGCCAGTTTGAATTTTAAGTATGTAGGATTAGACCAACAAGTCGTCAGTAATATTTCCATTTTTGAGAATATGTATTTATTTAATTGGGATGACGGATCAGCCTTGCACATCCCGGAAAAATTAAAAAGTTTTTTTAAAAATATAATCATAAACGAGGAAACGCTTCAGCTGGGTAAACTTTTATCCATGGTGGAAAAAAATAATTTTAATGAATATCTAGATATATCTATAAACGGACATTCCTGCAGCGAACTCCCTCAAATAACTCCTAACTTACAAATAACCATCAATCCCAGCTCTAAGCGGGGTCATATTGAATTTACCTTGCAATATCTGGATGCTGACAACATTGTGCTGCCCATTCCCTATTTTCTAAAAAACATCTGTTTTGCTGGTGGGCAACTTAGCAGTTTTAAAAAGAAAAAAAATGCCTATGATTTTTTAGCAAGCCTCACTAGTTACTTAACCGATAGCATCGGTGATGATTATAAAAAAGAGTTGATTGGAAATCCTGAAAAAGAATTTTGGATTGATCTGGTTCAACAGCTAATCGCCCATCCATCGAGCTATAGCTACCATCTAACCAAACAATCCATCGTAAAATATCAAAACAACAATATTCTTTTGCTCTTGGAGACTTTGATCAATTGTTTTGGAGATATCGTATTTAGATTTTCAGAATATAACATGATCAATGAAACCATTTATTTTCATCTACCCACCGGCAACCTCTTTCAAGGTCTGGGTCAATTTTATAAAATCATGTCCCCTTATGGCGTAAATATTTATTACAACAAAAAAGAAATAACTCCATGGAAATCCAGAATAAGCTTCGAGCGAAGACCCAGTATGAATTCATGGTTCAATTTAAATCTGGATGTTCCCGAGGAAGATTTGGAAGTTATTCGAAATGCCAATTACCAGGACAATCTTATTGTCACCACCAAAGGACTGGTGCTTCTAACTGATGAACAAAAAAGCTTGATTAAATTCATGCAAAAATACACCCAGTATGAGGCGGAAAATTACGAGAAAATTGAAAAAGAAAATGAAGAACCTATCAGCCGCTTCCACATCCCTTTCAACAAAGCCCGCATTTTTGAATTATTTGAATTAAAAAAAATGGGAATTGAGGGCGCTTTAACCAAGGATGAAGAGGCGATTTGTTTCACGCTTTCAACGTTGAAGGAAATGCCTACTTATCCACTACCAGCTTATCTCGAACCCATATTAAGAGAGTATCAAAAAACCGGTTTTAACTGGCTTAGTTTTCTTTATGAACATCGGATGGGCGCTTGTTTGGCGGATGATATGGGTCTTGGTAAAACTATCCAAACCATTGCCCTGATAAAAAGTTTATACCATAAGATACACAAAGTGCTCATCGTTTGCCCGGTGACGATTATTCTCAATTGGGAAAAAGAAATTCAAAAGTTCTCCGATTTAAATGCCTTTATTTATCACGGTGGAGCCAGAAACATAGACCCCAACGCAAAAATCATTCTTACCAGCTATGGGATTATGAAAAAAGAGGCAGATACCACTTTTAAAAATGAATGTTTTGATATTCTTATAATGGATGAAGTTCAGCATCTAAAAAATATCAGATCGCTGGGCGCTTCGGCGGTTCGAAAGATCAATGCCAATTTTAGAATCTGTCTAACTGGTACTCCGGTGGAAAATGATCTATCAGAGTTTTACAACATTATTGATCTGGCCATTCCTGGTATCTGGGGAGATCTCTCTTTCATAAAAACCACTTCCACTTCCAAATCAAGACTCTTGGCCAGAAAGACGGCTGGTCCTTTTATTCTACGAAGAACCAAGGCCCAAGTGCTTACTGAACTTCCGCCCAAACAAGAAAATACTGTCTATCTCAACTTTGATGAAGCACAGTCGAATAACTATCAAGCCAAACTACATGCTATTAAAAAACGCATTTCACTCTCTCCCAAAAAGCGAAAGTATGGCGAAATATTAAAAGGTCTTTTAGAGCTTCGCCAACAATGCCTGTGGGATCGTCAAAGCGGTGACTTGCATTCCACAAAGATAGATTTTCTAAACGAAAATCTAGAACAAATTGTGGAAGAGGGACATCAGGCAATTGTCTTTTCTCAATTTACAACTTATCTGGATATTATTCAAAAATCTCTGGATAAACATCATTGGCAAATTGCTCGCATCGACGGAACTCAATCAATAAAAAAACGCCAGGAGCAAGTAGATCTTTTCCAAGAAGGTAAAAAACAAATATTTTTAATCAGTTTAAAGGCCGGTGGAGTTGGATTGAATTTGACTGCCGCCAGCTATGTATTTGTCATGGACCCCTGGTGGAACCCGGCAGTAGAAAACCAAGCTGTCGATCGTGCCCACCGTATCGGACAAAAAAATACCCTTACCGTGTACCGTCCTATCATTAAAAACTCGGTCGAAGAAAACGTCTTAAAATTACAAGAATATAAGCGAGAGCTTTTTCTCGATCTGCTGCCGGAAAATGACGATCAATATTTTACCGGCAAACTTAATATGAACGATTTCGCTTCCATCCTCGGCGAAGAGATTTAGGTACGGCCTGACTTTTAGGGATGCATGCCATCTAAAACCGTACACTTCTAATTCCCGAAAAAGAATACTATCATTTTTACACACTCATTTAAGAATAATTGAATCTTTTTTACTTTCATTCTATTTAAGCGTCATGAATATAAGGAAAATAAGCACACTGGTAGTTGATGATGATGCCCTTATCGCCCAATCGCTTTCATTCAAGCTCAAAGCTTTCGGAAATGTCACTATCTGTAATAAAACTAAAGAAGCTCTCGACATCCTCTCTTCCCAATCATTTGATCTAGCCTTTATTGATCTAAATATTGATGATGAACTGGATGGACTCGACATCCTTCAAAAAAGTGTTGCCAAAAATATCTACTCGATTATTTTAAGTAGTTACGACGATGAAGAAAATATTCAAAAGGCCTATGAAATGGGCTGTCAGGATTATTTTGTCAAAGGTGATGAAGATCGTGCCATAGAAAAAGTAGTCAGCAGTTTTCTACTGGGTGAGAAAAAATTTATATTAGATAATTTTATTCAAAATACCTACATCACTGATGATCAACATACCAAAAATGAAATCCTTCATTTGGTAGAGAATATCTCAAGTGATATTCCTATTTTGATCTTGGGTCCCACTGGAACCGGAAAATCTTTTTTAACTAAAAAAGTTTTTGAGGCATGCCACAAGAACTGCCCTTTTATAGAACTTAATTGTGCCGCCATTCCCGAAAACCTTTTGGAATCAGAGCTGTTTGGACATGAAAAAGGTTCTTTCACCGGGGCCAATAATAAAAAAATTGGTCTTTTAAAGAAGGCCAATGGTGGCGTTATTTTTCTGGATGAAATCGGCTCATTAACACTTGGTTTACAGGCGAAAATTCTAAAAGCTATCGAAGAAAAATCATTCACCCCTGTAGGAGCAACCGAAGTCGTTAAATCAAACTTCCGGATTATTTCTGCCACTTGTGAAAATTTAATTGAACTGGTAAATCAAAAAAAATTCCGCCTGGATTTATATTATCGACTAACCGGAGTCAATATCTATCTAAAACCTCTAAGTGAAAGAAGAGCTGATATTAATTTACTTATCAAACATTTTCTAAAGCAAACGCCCCGAAAAATTATCTTTCATAAGGAAGTTAAAACTATTCTTAATAACTACAATTGGCCTGGGAATATCCGAGAGTTGGAAAAAGTTATTCAAGTTTTAAAATCAAAAAACAAAGGGATTCTTCTCCCCACCGATTTACCTGAGCAGTTTCAATCGCAAAGTCCCTTTGAATCCTCTGATAGTCTGCTTACCGGATATATAAAAAAACATGCGCTCATCAATGGCATGAATGAAACCATGAAGAAACTTAAAAACGAATTAATTGAATCGGTCATGAACGATAATGATCGCAAGGTAAATTTATCAATAAAAACACTGAAAATTTCCAGCAACACTTTTTACACTAATTATGAAAAACGATAAAAATAAAAAACTATTTCACGATTTAAAAAACACCATTATCTCAATTAAAATGGGTGTCGAGTTACTTAAGGATAATCCACATTCTCTGGACGAAAATCCTAAATTAGTTTCTCAAATCGATGAGGCCATTGCAAAATTAGTCATTAAGTGGGAAGAAATCAAGGTACGGCCTGACTTTTAGAGATACACCCTAAATAAACCGGATAATCTTTACCTGGCTTTTAATAAACACTTTTATCTTTTTTGTCCGTATTATATGTTGCGCTCGATTTCGTTTCAATAATAAGGAGAAGATTCTATGAAAAAAATGATTATCGCAATTTCTCTAATGATGTATGGAATTATTTGTCAGGCCGTGGACATTCCCTCTAATCTTATCGATTTGCTACCAACAGGCAGCAGTAGTGTGAATTTAGACGGTACTACATCAGATGGGAAAAGTTGCGTTGTAGGTATTTCATATTCTAGTATTGCCTATTCCATCGTAGCTATTGCTGATGGAAAAGCTGCAAAACTCCAAATTGGTTTAGGACATGAAATCATGGAAATTTTTGACACTGAAAATAATGAAATAATTGTAAAAACTTATCATGATGCTGAAGAACAATATTCAAGAGACACCAAATCAACAGCTACTATAACAAGAAATGAAGAAGGTGTTATTACTTCAATAGATGTATTAGAAACAGAAAAACGTTTATTATTATTGGGTTGGTCAACTAGAGCACATATTAAGTGTAACTTTGCTTCAAACTAACAGCCGATCAGTCTAGAATAAAAACATTGATTAAACATTTAAGTGCCTCTGATACAAACAAGAGGCACTTTTTTTTATTTCAGCAAACTCACAGGCAATTTAAACAGAATGGGGCCCACGTTAGTAGTATATATAAAAATTGCATCATCTCCCTTTCATCTTGTTTAAAATTTGGTTCTTTGGTAGCTTGCACAAGCAATAATCATAGCTAGTCAGAGGAGACTTTATGAAGAAACCTAAAAAGAATTTTGTTTCTAAAATCGCCATAGCATCTCTTTTAGTAACCAATGTCGCACTTTCCGCTGAAACATCAAAGATTGAAGATAAATCATCAAAAGAAGTTTCCGGCAATCAAACAAAAGAAAAGCATTTTGAGGGACAAACTAAAACTCTAATGGAAAAACTGAAGGAAAAAGGTGTAGTTAGCGAGGCGGTTGTTGAAAAGGCAACAGAATGCTCAAAATTATGTTTAAAATAATTATTTTAATAAGTATTATGATCACTATTAATTCATGTAGTAAAAGCACCTCTCCTGAAACATCTTCTTTAAGAGTAGCTTTTCCTCTTTTTAAATCAATCAAGGAATATGATCCTAGTCAGATAACATACATTCCAGAATATATGTTACTCAAAAATATTTACTCGACACTTGTGGAATTCGATTTAAAGGGAAATTTAATTTCAGGTATCGCCCAAAAATACTACTGGAGAAATGACGAACTACATTTTGAAATTCGCCCAGATTTAAAAACCATAGACGGCATTACAATTACCGGTGAAGATGTTGAAGCGTCATTGAAAAGATTAATGATCCTATCAACTAATCCACATGGTAATCTTAAAACATTATTATGTCCCAATCTTATACTCAAGTCACTTAATGATCCTTGCCCTGGTATAGTAGCAACCAAAGATAAAGTAATATTAAAGCCACTAAAAAAATTTGTTTTTCTATTACCAATGTTAGCCTCTGTTGATTTTTCCATAATTCCAAAATCTTCACTGGATGCTGCTACATTGAAAATTAGCGATTACAGAAATACTTCCGGTGTATATTATCTAGAGAAAGACATCGATGCAAACAACCAGCAGATGAAACTCTCTGTGAACAAGAATCATTACCATTACTCTCCAAAGATACCACACAAAATCGTTCTTATTCCATCAGGCAGATCTGCTCCTAAAAACGCCATCGAACTTTTTAAGGAAAATTTAGTAGATTGTATTACTACTGCAGATATTCTTTCAACAGATTCTGTCATTGACCTAGCATCTCAAAATACTGAAGCACAAATCCATCAAACTTTAGATATGGAAATTACGTTTTTGGCTTTTACCCAAAAAGGTATTCAGCATATATCTGAAAAAAACCGCTTTATTCTTGCAAAAAAGATAAGGAGCCTATTCCATGAACTAATCACTCAATATAAAAGTTATCGTCCTGTTAATCAGTATTTTCTTTCTTTTGGGGAAGGCGCAATTAATGGGGAACAAGAACAAGAATTTATACACAAGCTTGAGTCTTCTTCTGCTAATTTATCTACCCAGCAAAATATCAAAGGTGATTACTTACTTATCTCTGACATGCGACAAAAATTAGAAACCAAATTAAACACCATGTATAAAAATGTCAAAGCAAGTTCTGCCCCTGCATATGTTGCTCCTGGCACGCATTACAACGATCTTCCAGATTTTCATATTGGAGGAGTCGATTCTGGTTTTCAAGAAGATATCAGCTTAGTGTCTTTTGTAATTAACAATGATCGCTTTGGCCTCGGCAAAGAAAAAGGAAAGAAATGGCTGGATGATTATGTGCAAATCGAAAGCAAACAAGAACGAATTGAGAAGCTCAGAGCATTGCACTACTCTGCACTTATTAATGGATATTTTATTCCTCTAATGTCATCCTCATTTGCGGCAATCATACGAAAAGGCTGGTCCTTCGACTTCTCTAAAACTCAAGTAAGTTTACCGTTTTGGAAAATTCAAAAAGATTGAGGTATGGAGTGGCTTTAAGGAATGCATGTACTCCTAAAAAAGTGGCCCTGCCATTAGAAAAATGGATATATGAAAATGCCGATAAACTTAATCTTAAAGTTGTCAGTTATACCTGGCCTAGATACTTTGGTCTAAACTACTTCGATATTTCTGTATCCATGATTTATGAAAATAAAAAATACGTAGGGAGAGGTACAGCTTCCGACGAGCAAAATGCTCTTTTGAAAGCATCCGTGGAATGTATTGAGCGAATTTTTTGTAGCTTCAATAAAACTTCATCCAACGGGGTTGCCGCTCATTACGATAAAAATATTGCCCAACAGAATGCTTTGAATGAGCTACTTGAACGAGATTCATTTTTTTGCTCATATCTAACCATGGCAAAACGTCACTTGATCACCACCAACATATTTTTAAATTTTAGAAAGATCTTGGAGTTAAAATATAAAATCAAAATCCAGTATTTTGATATCTCCGCTTATCAAACTCACAAAACCATTTTAGCGGTTGCAGTCGGTAACAAATTCGTCCGCCCTTTTGGCCTTTGTATTGGTCTTGGTACAAATGCTAATCTTGATCAAGCAATCTACAGTGCTTCTTTTGAAATTATCCGAAACATTACCGCCTTAATTTTTGATAAAAAAACCAAAAATATTTTTCAAACCAAGTGCCCACTTACTCCTACTAAGTGTAAGGTTAACACCCCTATTACACCTGAAGGCCACATGAAATATCTCAATGATCTATCCAACCTTCATCTGTTCAAAACCTGGCTCTCAAGCACCTCACCCAAATTATCTAATCCGGTAATCCGATCATCTATACCTAAAATTCAATATACCCAATTATCTCCCCCCCAATTATTTGATAAATGCCCACTTTATATTTTTAAGGCAAGTGCGACGAACTTATTTCAAGCAGCCTACTGGGGAAAAACCACCAAAAGAAAAATTAATATGAAGAGAATTCAAGAATATGCTGGATGTGACATTAAATTTGATGACTTAAATTTAAACATTCATCCATTGGGTTAAAATATGTTATCAACGCTTGAAAATAATATTAAGGCCATTTACTTTAAAACCGCATTAAAGCTTTTTGTTTTACTAATTGGACTGCTTTTTTGTTCAACTCTCCTTAACATCTTTTATCACTCTCAATTGGCCAAAGATCTAACCAAAAGTGTTGAGTCGGTTATCAAAACCAGCGAGTATCGACAGGCCATTTTAATTCTTTCTAACGCCAGAAACTTCCAACAAATTAGTTTCCAGGCTACTCAGGATTCAAGTTCCAGATTTGAAGTTTTTCCTCAAACTTCACTATCCAAATTTGCTCGGACTTACTCAGTGGCAATTTATTACGACGAAGACAAATCTGTACTTTTAGGCCATTTAAACTTCACCTATTCTTGGGCCAATTGGGGATTATATATCTTGGGTCTTTGGATTTTAATGGTGGTTTTGTCATTAATTTTTATCCCCAGTATTAAAAGAAAAATGCAAGCTAGTTTTGAAAATGAATTAAAATGGCAACGAGCCGAGACCTTATTTGATATTGCCTCCCAAGTTTCACATGACATACGTTCTCCTCTTGCCTCACTGCAAATGCTTATCACTCAGCTTGATCATATGTCTGAAGATAAAAGAATATTGATCCGCAATGCTGTTAATCGCATCAATGATATCAGCAATCATTTGCTGGAGCGAAGTAAAATGGCAAAGGCTACCAGCGATAATTTAACTTCCTTAGATAATAATAAATTTGAAGTCACCTTATTATCATCCTTGATTGATACCCTAATATCAGAAAAAAGAATCCAATTTCAAAAATGGCCGCAAATCATCATTGAGGGAGATCTTACTCAAGGTTATGGATTATATGCTTTGATTTCACCATCCGAACTCAAGCGAGTATTAAGCAATCTTATTAATAATTCCGTAGAAGCACTTGCTAATAATACTGGTTATGTAAAAATCAATCTCTTGGATGTTGGGAATAATATCAATATTCAAATTCGAGATAACGGCACTGGTATTCCCGAACATATACTGGAAAAACTAGGCCAAAAAGGTACTACTTTTGGTAAGGAAGAACTTGCTTCGTCGGGAAGTGGGCTTGGATTTTATTTTGCTAAAAAAACGATTGATGCTTGCGGTGGTAAGATTAACGTTCATTCAAAAGAAAAAATTGGAACTACTGTAGAAATCAATCTCCCTAAAGTCACTGCACCTGCATGGTTTTTAGAAAGATTATTTTTATACCAGAATCAGACTATATTAGTTCTAGACGATGACATCTCCATTCACAGCATTTGGAAAGGGCGCTTTGAAAGTTATTTGAACTCGAATTATGGGATCACTCTAACTTGCTTCACGAGCGGTAGCGATTTTAAAAACTTCATTGGAACTTGTGATATTTCTACAAGTCTTTTTCTGGTTGATTATGAATTACTTAATCAAGATAAAAACGGGCTTGATTTAATAGAAGAGCTAAAACTTGGCAAGCGTGCCATATTGGTAACCAGCCGCTTTGAAGAAACTCAAATTCAAAAGCGTGCGACCTCTCTTTCTGTCAAACTGGTGCCTAAATCCATGGCCGGATTCATACCCATTCAGTACGAACCAACACCTCAACTCCTCGATTGGATTTTGATTGACGATGATCCGCTTATTCAAACCACATGGCAGCTGCATGCTAAAAACAAAAAGCAAAAATGCAGGATTTTTTCTCACCCGGACGCATTTTTTCAAGAAGCAAATTCTTTTGCATTAAACACCCCCATCTACATAGATTCTAATTTAGAGGATAATTTAAAAGGTGAGGTAATCGCTAAAGATATTTTTGAGCTTGGCTTTAAAAATCTTTATTTATCTACTGGGTATGATGCCAATCATTTCCCTAAGATGGATTGGATTCGAAGCATCGTTGATAAGTATCCGCCAGGTTATTAGGACGTACCTTTTACATACTATCTTTACAGATATGCATATATCGAGTAAATGTTACTAGTAAAAGATCGAGGGGGAATCCATATGAAATTTGCATCCTTATTTATAGCTTTATTTTTAGTTACTGCTACTATCAACGCTTCTGAAGTTTTAGTAGAAGGCAAAGTTTATAACCCAAGCGCTGGCTACTTTAGTGTTCTTCAAGGCGAATTTAAAATTACCTATATTAATCAAAATACGAATTACGGAGACAAAGTTTTTCTTAAATATGGATATTCCGGTGGATACTCAACCTACAGTCAAACCAATCACTGGGCGCAAGAGCAGAAAATTGAAATGCCTGCGGTATCTGATTACCAATGGTCGATTCATTTTGAAGACGAAGTCGCATCTAGGGGATCCTTTAGTTACAATTATTTAGATTTTGTAATCGTCGTTACTGATGCTTACGGAAATGAAAAAATTATTGATAATGGAACCAACGGTCAAATGATGTCGTTTTACCGCATGGATTTAGCTATCGGTGATAATCATATCCTACGAAATTTCTATACCGTAAAACCTTAGTTAAGATACCTACCAGGCGATTTCTTTTTCGCCGAGATCTTTTAATATTGAATTGATTTTAGAGAAGTGTTTGCATCCGAAAAAGCCGCGACTAGCGGATAAGGGTGAAGGATGATTGGCCTTTAAGATAAAATGCCGGGAATTGGTTATAAGCACTTCTTTGGATTTGGCAAAATTTCCCCATAAAACAAACACCAGAGGTTTTTCCCGCTCATTTAAGATCCGAATAACTTGATCTGTGAAAATTTCCCATCCCCAATTTTTATGACTGAGTGGTTTATCTTTTTCCACCGTTAAAATAGTATTCAACAAAAAAACCCCTTCATCGGCCCACTTCTTTAAATACCCATGGTCTGGAATTTCAAATTGAATATCGCTAGCAAGCTCCTTATAGATATTACGAAGTGATGGTGGAATGCGGATGCCCTGTTTAACTGAAAATAATAATCCATGGGCCTCACCTTCGCCGTGATAAGGATCCTGACCGATCAATACCACCTTGATCTGCTCATAATCGGTAAAACCAAAAGCATTAAACACATCTTTTTGAGGTGGGTAAATTATTTTTCCGTTGCTAATCTCTTCCTTAATCTGTTTCTTTAGATTTTTGAAATAAGTTTTATTAAACTCGTCTTTTAATAAATCATACCAAAGGGTATCTTTTGGAAATTGCATTAACGTCTCTTTTTAATAAACATCAAATTATCATCAAAGACAGATCTTTCAATGGCCACGATCATATCCTGTTTTTCAAAATAGATGAGTTTTTTAAGTTTTACGTCCAATAAGTCAAAATGATTTTGATAAACGGAACTGGGAATTAAAAAAATCCAATTTTTCCCATCATCTTGTTCCACCATACTTAACAAGCTTTCGGTAGTTAACTCGTGAGTGTTGGAATGATCATGAAAGGCATTCAGATTGGTGAGCGCCCAGAAAGGATAAGCATCGTTCACAATACCCCAAGTGTTGGGCTTAATGGGCATTAATTCTATTAATTTTCGTATTTCAAAGATCTCAGAGTCTCTTCTAATCTCTGTGGTCAGGGGAAAAATCAGCAATCCTAAAGTCACAATGATCGTAACGTAAACAAACCCCTGATAAATTTTTTTGATCACGTCTTTGGAAAAGAATGAAATCGGGTACGCCGCCAGGAAAGCATAGGCTGGATACATCGGCATCATATAATGGGAATATTTAAATTTAACCAAGGAAAGCGGCACAAACACTGCCACCCACAGAGAAATAAATAACTTTAGCAAGTCATCCTTAGCGCAAACTTTTAAAGCAAGATAGATAGAAAAGAGAGTTAGAATTAACCAAGGAGCGGTTTGCTTAATTAAAAAGATCAAACATTGAAAAAAGGTAAACTCGGAAACCCCACGTCCCTCAGCTACGGTATGCACAAAGGTAAAATAAAAATATTTTTCAAATATATCAAACTGACCGGTTAATTTTAAAGACAAAGGCCACAGAGAAAAAATCATAAACCCCAACAACAACGAACCCCAAGGGGTTATACTAGCAAGCAAACGTAACTTTCTAGTCCATAAAAGATGAAGCAAGATCGCTAGAGGAATAAAAAACGCCATCGGACCTTTGGTTAGCAGCGCCAATCCAAAGAAAATTCCACAACCCAACCAATATTTTTTGAGGTTTTCTGCGTAAGCCCGATAATAAAACATGATGGATACCAGGGTAAAAAGCATCAAAGGCATATCCATGCCAGGGAATCGGACTTTTTTCATGACTGGTGGTAAAAAAATAAAGAACAGACAAACCAAGAAAGCCGTGACTTCACCTTTTTCTTTTTTAATCCACTTATATAAAACCATCAAGGTTACCAGGGGGAAAAGGGCGCTAAATATCCGAGCACTCAGATAGCTGGCACCAAAAAGCTTGAAAAATAGGCCTTCGAGGATAAACACAAACGGGGTGTGGTGAAAAAACTCTCGGTAAGTCGCATCTGTTAAGTGATTGACCAGCCAATGACCTTGAGAAGCTGCATGTTTCCCTAGGGCGGCGTAAAGGTAACCGTCTTGAAAGAAACCTTGAACCCATGCTTGCTGCAAGTAAAGCACCAAGGCGGCACCCATGATCCAGGAAAAGGGGTGGGAGATATATGGAATTTTTTCTTTTTGCATTCCCCTACTTTAGCAAAAAATGAATCTAATTCAAAGAGTAGAAGATAGGAATATATTCAGATTGACTATATAGCTAGAAGACGATCAAATAATAGTAATGATTATTGTTGATAAAAAAATAATATTTGCACTAAGCATATTCGTGGTCGCTTTCCTTTATTTTTATGATATCGGAAATATCAATGCCATGAGGCAGGGAACCGAAGGTTTCTACCTGCAGATATCCAAAGAAATGTTTACCAAGGGAAGTGCGCTCACACCCTATTACAATAACGTTGAACATTGGTCCAAACCACCACTGCATTTTTGGAACGCCCTGGCCTACTACAAAATTAGCGGCAAAGCTTCCATCTTTTGGGCCAGAGTCTCGGTCGCCGTGCTTGCGCTGGTGGGTTTATTTTTAATCAGTCTTTGGAATAAAAAACATTTTAATATTCCTACCATCACCACCTTTTTAATCCTGGCTAGTTCCTTTGGTTTTTTAAAGTACTCCCGAATTTATATGATGGAGATTCCACTGACCATTATAAGTACGCTGGCATCCCTTTACTTCTATAGCTATCTTCAAGAACGGAAGGATTCAGTTTTAATTTTAGCCATTTTTTGTCTGGGGCTTTCCACTCTGGTCAAAGGGCCGGTCTCACTTATCATGTGCGTGGGAAGTGTCTCGCTTTATTTTGCCATCAATTACGACTATCGAAATATGGATGCTATCAAATCACTTTTGATATGGAGTATTTCCGGACTTCTCATCGGCAGCATCTGGTATTTTGCCTGCTATTTTAAATATGGAAACCATTTTTTGGAATATTTTTTTCTTAAGGAGAACTTCGGTAAATTCACCGCCAGAAGCTATCCGATTACCTCAATTATCCAAGGGCTTTTTCTCTACTCACTTCCCTGGGTGTTTTTTATTCCTCATCTTTTCTCCAATATTCATAAAAGCAGCCTGTTTCTGGTTATTCACTTTGTGTTCTTTTTTCTTTTGTGGTTTATCCCGTCTCAACGCTCTCATCATTACGCAATTCCCTCTCTCACTTTCTTTTTGCTACTCATAACCAACTCTCTTCATTACGCCAAAGAAACTGATGCCACCTATCAGTTTGGCAAAATAACTTTGGGGGTTTTATATACGCTTATGAGCCTGCTGGTTTTAACTTCAGTCTTTTTGATCAAAGACCTGCAAATTTCCAACTTAAGCTTTTCCATCACCCTTAGTTTTTTTATAGCTGCCACTCTGGTCATCTTTTTTGTGAAAGAGCTTCCTATCAAAGCTTTCTTCGTCATGATCAGTTTGTCATCTTTATGGGTGGTTTATATCCCTAATTTCTACCTTCCAATTGTGCCTCCTTCGGTAATTGAAAGTCTGGAAAATAAACCCATCGGTGTAGTTTTCCGTAAACCCTATTATATTTCGGAAGCCATTGAAAAAGATGTGCAAATCGTATCGGAATTTAATGCCAGCCAATATTTAGAAGGCAATTCGACGTATCTTTTTATCCTCGAAAGTGAACATAAAAATCAAAAACTCGAAGCCTTTCCCCCCGTAAAAAAATGGCCAATTTGGAAAAGGGGAAATGGATTTTCCAAAATAGTTTCGGCGATTAGAGAGGGAAGTATAAAAAGTCTTACGGAAAATATGTATTTGTTGGAGAGATAATTGACAAACAATTTTAAATAATACCATTCACAAAAGTCACGTATTTTATCATCGTCATGAACTGCCACCGCTTCGTAATCTTATTTGGACAACTCATAAATCACTGAATAATATTATTTTTTTTTAACCAATTATTAATTTCAGTAACCACCGACTCCAATGAGTTTGGAATAGAAAGTTCCTTTA
>Ga0208958_1002329_pt1 | contig 16595 bp, 20 predicted proteins | sample RifOxyB1_FD_184032 | JGI IMG/M metagenome (GOLD analysis project Ga0208958, IMG submission 184032) | Soil microbial communities from Rifle, Colorado - Rifle Oxygen_injection B1 (SPAdes) | ecosystem: Environmental > Terrestrial > Deep subsurface > Rock core/Sediment | place: Rifle, Colorado... | reverse complement strand
TGGAAGTCAGTCTATAACCAAAGCAATAAAGAAGTTCAAGCCAAATATTCTACTTCATGGACACATACATGAAGCATCAGGCTTTGAAGAAATAATAGATAAAACAAGAGTAATTAATGTAGGAAGAGAAGGCAAGATTATTGAGATTTAATCAGCTTCTCCAGCTTCACCTGATGCACAGCCAATATTTGTTTGTTTAGTCTCTCTTATTCTTTTTTCTAAATAATCTTTTACTAAAGCTCTCCCCACTTCATCTTTAACTTGGCTAGATAAAATTTCAAGAGCATTGTTAAAAACCATATAGCGAGAAAAAGAGTCTTTTGCAGAAAAAGCATCTAATTCAATCTTCCCAACATATCTATATAACTCTTCTGAATATCTTACCATTTTTATTAAATAAACATTTCATTTTTAAAGATTTATATGTTAAGTCTGCCTTACTAAATTTCCTCTGAAAATTCTTTTATAACCCATTGTGTCAAATATTTTAGCTTGGTCATCTGTTAAATATACTTCTAGTTTACCCTTTCTTTTTTCAGCCTCTTTCTTAAATTTTAAAAGTATTGAAATTACAGCAGTATCAAGACTTTTACGCTTGCTATCATCTCGAGGTTCCACACCAAGTAAATCAATCTTAACATTACTCCTCCCATTATTCTCATACTTTAAATAAGCTCTTTCAAGATGTTCTATATTTTCTAGAATGTTTAATTTTCCCCTTAAATAAACATACATTGAATCCTTAAAATCATAGACCCTTGAATAAAATGTTTCACCATTAACCATTCTAATTTACATAATAATGCCTTAATAAATTTCATCATAATTATTAACAACATATTTATAAGTGGATACTTTTAATTCTAGATATAAAACTCGTAAAAATGCAAGATGTCAGTGAAAAAGAAAAATGTTGAAGATCCTGTAAAACATTATGGAGAGCAGGCGATAAAACAGGATTTTGTTCCTGTAAGTGAATCAGATTTAGCAGGTGCAGTAGACATACCAATAATTGAAAAACGTGTAGAAAGCATAGAAAAGGCAGGAAATATATTGCCTGCTAAAAAGTCAGCTAAATCAAAAAAAGCAAAAAAGCAAAGTTTAAAGTCAGTAACTATTAAGAAAAAAGAAAAAATTTCTAAGATACCAAAAGGAACAGTTATTGATCCAAAAGGTCCTATAATAATCATTACAGAAAAACCCCAAGCAGCCCAGAAAATTGCAGATGCTCTTGCAGAATCTAATGTTATCAAAAAAAACATAAATAATGTCCCATATTATTATTTTATTAAAGACGGAAAAGAAATTAATGTAGTATGTGCAGTTGGACATTTGTTTACTCTTTCCCAAGTAAATAAAAGAAGTGAATGGCCTACATTTGATATTCAATGGACCCCTAATTTTCTTGCAAAAAAACATGATTATTCTAAAAAATATTATGAAGTTATTTTAAAGCTTTCAAAAAAAGCCTCGAAAATTGTTGTAGCAACAGACTATGATATTGAAGGAGAAGTAATTGGTATGAATATAGTCAGATACATCTGAAATTGTTGTAGCAACAGACTATGATATTGAAGGAGAAGTAATTGGTATGAATATAGTCAGATATATATGCGGACAAAAAGATGCAGAAAGAATGAAATTCTCAACACTTACAGCCAATGAAATAAAAAAATCATTTGAAGACAGATCAGATACTCTTGACTGGAAGCAAGGAATTGCTGGAGAAACAAGACACTACATTGACTGGATTTATGGAATAAATCTTTCAAGAGCTCTAATGAATGCTATTAAGAAAACAGGAAAATTTAGATTAATGTCTATTGGTAGAGTTCAGGGTCCTGCATTAAATATTATTGTGAAAAAAGAGAGAGATATTCAGGCATTTAAACCACAAAAGTACTGGGATATTTTTCTTGAAGTCAGCGACGGTAAAAACTTAGTTATAGTTAAACATGTAAAAGATATAACAAATGAAAAAGACCTTGATAAATTTAAATTGCTGGAAGGAAAAGAAGGCACAGCTGAAACTAAAAAAAGCCAACAGTCTATCAAACCTCCTGCTCCTTTTGACCTAACAACTCTACAGACAGAATCTTACAAATTTTATAAAATAACTCCATCAAAAACTCTAGAAATTGCACAAAGATTATATCTTGGAGGATTAATTTCCTATCCAAGAACTTCAAGTCAGAAAATACCTGTTGAAATAGGATATGAAAATATTATAAAAAGGTTAAATCAGAGATTTAATTTCTCAGATTATATTAAAAGAAAAATACCAATAGAAGGTAAAAAATCAGATCCTGCTCATCCATCTATTTATCCAACAGGAGAATTTCATCAATTAGATGATGAAGAGGCAAAAATATATAATCTAATAGTTAAAAGATTTATTTCCTGTTTCTGCGATGATGCTTTGATAGATAATAAAAGAATTTTAGTTATAGTAGATAACCTTAATTTTTCAGCTTCAGGCCTTTCAATATCAGAAAAAGGCTGGATGAATGTCTATCCAACTATAATGAATGAGAAGGAAATACCTGACTTAGATGGAAAAGTTTCAGTAAAAAAAGTAAATATTGAAGAAAAATATACACAGCCACCACATAGATATTCACCAGCATCACTATTAACAGAGCTTGAAAAGAAAAACCTAGGCACAAAAGCAACAAGAGCAAATATTCTTGAAACACTATATGACAGAAATTACATTAAGGAAAAAAGCATTCAGGCAACCAGCTTGGGAATTTCTTTAATTGAAAGTCTTGAAAAAAACTGCCCAATAATAATTGACGAAAAACTTACAAGAGATGTTGAAACACATTTAGAAAGCATAAGGAATTCAAAAGATTTGCAGGTTAGACAGACCCAGGTATTAGAAGATGTTAAAAAAATAATTTACAGTATTGGAGAGCAATTTTCAAAAAATGAGCTTAAAATTGGCCAAAGTCTTGTTGAAGCCACATCTAAATTATGGGAAGATGCTAAAAAAGAAAATGAGCTAATGCCCTGCACTGTCTGCAATAATGGAAATTTGACAATTAAATACAGTAAAAAATCATTTCGTTATTTTGTTGCATGTACAAATTATCCTGAATGTACAAATACATACTCTTTACCTCCAAACTCTCTTATTAAAAAGACTGACAAAACATGTCCTGAGTGTAATTTTCCAATGCTGATTTCAATAAAAAAAGCGAAAAGACCTTTTTTGTTTTAACCCTCAATGCCCAACAAGAAAAGCAAGAGAAGATGCTAAAGCAAAACAAGAAGCTGAAAATAATAATTCTGAAAATAATAATTCTGAAAATAATAATTCTGAAAATAATAATTCTGAAAATAATAATTCTGAAAATAATAATTCTGAAGAAAATAGTTAATAAGATAAATTATTGATTAAAATAAAATAAAATAAATGTATAACCCATTTTAAAATTAAAGATTAGGTAAAATTATTGCATGATTAGCTAATTAAGTTCGAAAAATTACTTTCCTGCAAACGGATTAAATCTATTAATTCCTTGAGGTTGTTGAGGTTGAGGTCTCACTCCTGAAGGTTGATTTTGAGGAGGTCTTTGTGGCATTTGAGGTTGTTGAGGTCTCTGCATTTGCTGAGGTCTTACTTGCTGTCCTTGTAATTGGGGAAAGAAAGGTCTTGGACTTTTGAGGTCTCTGCATTTGCTGAGGTCTTACTTGCTGTCCTTGTAATTGGGGAAAGAAAGGTCTTGGACCTAAAGAACCACCAGGACCAGGCCTATTATTTGAAGAACTTCCAGGTCTTTTATTACTATTATTTTTTCTTTGTAAGAAAAAATAAATTCCTGCAATTAGAACAATGATTATTAAAACAACTAATACTATTATAAAATAATACAGAGCAGGAATATTTCCAGGATCTGTTTCCCCTGATTCTAAAACTCTTTCACATTCATTATCACTATTACAGAAATATCCCTCTCTACAATCAAAATCATCCTCACAACTTCCAACAATAGTAGGATTATAACCACACTGTCCTGGAACTCTCACAGGATCAGCTTCTTCTCCACTAATACATTCAATATAATATTGCCCATCACAGCTACTCTGAGAGCATGAACCTCCTCCGCCTCCATTTCCATTATCATCTCCAGGAGAAGTACAAACTCCAAGCTTACAGACTTTGTCTAAATCAGAACAATCATACTCATCGATTACAGATGTATTTCCATCACAATAAAACTCTAACAATAATTCATCATCATCAGGATCACAAACATCTAAATCAGGCTGGGAAATTCCGTCAACTGTATAATTTACAGATGCTCTTATATGCGGATTAATACCCCCATCATTATCTGCACAAGCTTCTTCTATTGATCCTACACACGCTCCGTTTGAACACCCTCCAGGACATGTTTGATTTGTGTTTGTTACAGCTGAATTTCCAACACATGCATATTCAGTTACAACATTTGCATTTAAACAAGTATCATTATAAATTGATAAGGTTGTTCCAATTGTTAAATTAACCTGGCCTTTAGTATAAGTTCCCTGTCCGCTTGTTGATATATCCCAGTCATTACATGAAGTTAAAACAACACACGCTCCGTTTGAACACTGCTGTCCTGCAGAACAACTAGATAAAGTAATATTAATTTCCTGAACACCACAACTTCCAGATAAACATTTTGGAGATCTTGTTCTATTTATTACAATATTAGGATTAGAAAAATCACACATTACAGTTCCTGTCACACTTCCACTACATTGAGAATCAGTTGTGCACTGCTGTGTCTGAACACACTGTCCATCCTGGTTACATAAATATCCACTTTGACAACTCACTTCCACTACATTGAGAATCAGTTGTGCACTGCTGTGTCTGAACACACTGTCCATCCTGGTTACATAAATATCCACTTTGACAACTTCCACAGTTTAAAGTTCCTCCACACCCATTTGACCATGAACTCCCACACTCTAAATCAAGCTCTTCACATGTATAAGCTTCACATCCAATTGGAACACAAGCACCATTACTACACTCTTCATTTGCTCCACATTCACTATCTGACGAACAACCTCCTCCACTACCAATATCCATCTGGATAAAGCTTGAAGCACCATTGCCTGATTCATAAGCACTTGAGCCATACCATAAAACTATTTTATTTCTAATATCATCAAAATATCCTGCTGAAGGTATGTTGCTTGCACTTGGCAGACCAGACGGATGAGTTGTTAATTTATATAATGTATTTCCTAGATGTTCAAATCTGTATATTGTTAAAGCATTATTTTCTTTATATAAAAACAATATATAATTATGATTGCTATTTCTATAAGTGAGAACAAGATTTGGAGCGAGATTTTGTGGAAGTGCAGGATAGCTCACATAAACAAGGTCAGTAACGTCAGAAAATTGTCCTGGAACTGAGTTTCTCATATGTATTTTTCCATTTGATCTCCATAATGTAACATTCCATCGCGGTGATTTTGACCATGCTCCATAATTAAATTTCACATTTGGTGGAAGACCCTCTATGTCTTTTTCAGTTTGGTTATATACATTCCACTTACTTCCTCTTCCATCAGTTGTTTTATATCCAACACCTGTATCATTAAATAGATATATAGCTCCCCCGCTTCCAGAAAGATTATGATAATATCCTGCTGTTGGTTTAAAAGCTATAGGTAATCCTTGAGAAGCTAGACTTGATCTTGTTAACTGGTTAAATGTAAAACCATCATTAGACTGATATATATTTCCGCTAGAGTCCCATAAACTTATACTCCCTCCAAGATATTCATGATAATATCCTAAAATAGGAGAAAATCCCTGAGGCAAACCAGTAACAGGAGAAAAAGAAACTTTTGGTTGGAATAAATTATTAAACCATTCAGAAAATGAAAATGCATAAACTCCACCAAAAACTAAAAATAAACTTATAGCAATAACAGCAAAAATACCAAATACCCTCTTTTTATTCATAACTTGAATACTTAAAAAGGATTAATAAACTTTATGTTAATCATTAAGTTATAATAAAATAAACACTATCTCTATCAAAAAATACTCTTTTTTCTTATACCCTCGTTGGATATAACAAAATTTAATTCTTTTTCAGGAAGACTATATAACAAAATTGAATTCTTTTTCAGGAAGACTTCTATGTTTTCTCAAAATAGCATTTCTTTTTCCATTTTCAGATTTTAGTTCAATTAAACACTTGCTCCAGTATTTTAATAAATCCCCACCAACCATTTTTGCAATTCTTTCTTCACCTGTTTTTTGCTCATCTTTTATAAAATTATAATAAATTTGATTTGTGATTATAACTGGTATATTTTTCTTCCTTGAAATTTCAGCAAGTGTTCTTAACTGCCTGGCCAATTCTCGATTAACCGATTTTATTTTTGAATCCTTATACTCTGAATTTAACTCGCTTAATTCATCCGCAATTTCCAATCTGTAAAGCATAGTCATACTATCAACTATAATCAATCCTATTTTTGAGTCAGAATTTATTTCCTTTAATAGACTGTCAAATATTTTTTTCTGTTCATTAAAACTTGTTGGTTTTAACAGCAGAACATTCTTGACGGATTTTTCATATTCTTCTCCAGTCATTTGTTTAAATCTGTCAGGGGAAAATCCACCCTCTGTGTCTATAAATATAACTTTATTGTCTTTCTTCGCCTGAGAAACTGTAACAAGTACACAAAAATTTGTTTTTCCACTACCTGCAGGTCCATAAACAGTGGTTATAATATCTCTTTCATAACCTCCAAAAAGCCATTTATTTAAATCATAGCTTCCTGTTGATATTCTATTACCTGACATATAGCTTTAAGTTAATGAATATTAATAAGATTATATGTATTAATTTTATAATTTCAATCAAAGAAATAGGGATTAAATTTATAAATTCACCTAAATTAACCAAATTATGGCGGACTACAAATCTTCAACAAATGAAGGAAAATGTATTTTCTGTGAAATTATAAATGGAAATATTAAAACTCCTGGAATTTTTTGGGAAGACACTGAATTTATGGCATTTCTATCTGGTTGGCCGAGTGTAGAAGGATTTACAGTAGTTGTACCAAAGAAACATTATGGAAGTGATGTTTTATCCATGCCTGATAAAGAACTCCAAAAATTTATTTTGGCTACGAAAAAAGTATCAAATATTTTATTAAAACATTTTGAAGAAGTTGGAAGAGTAGGTCTTATTATGGAAGGAACAGGAGTTGATCATGCACACATAAAACTTATTCCAATGCATGGAACAGGACATATGAAGAAAGGAATTTGGAAACAGTACTTAAGTGGTAGGTCAGATTATTTTGATAAATACGAGGGATTTCTCATTTCAACAGATGGTCCAAAAGCAGACCCAGAGAAATTAAAAGAATTAGCGAATAAATTAAGAAATAAGTCTTAAAAGATTTTTAACAAATTTTATAATTTCTCTTCAATTTCAGATAATCTTCTCAGTTTTTCGTCCCTGCCAGGTCCAAAAGCCCCGAACTTAACAAAATCACTTTGAAATCCAAAAGCAACATCTGCAATTATATTTTCGCTTGTCTCTCCGCTTCTATGAGAAAAAATCATTTTTATATTATTTTTTTTGCATATCTCAACAAGTTCTCTTACCTTTAGCAAAGAACCTATTTGATTTGGTTTTATTATCACACCATTAATTGATTTGTTTCTTATAGCAAGTTTTAATCTTTCAGGGTTACTAGCTGTTAAATCATCTCCTACAATTAAAGATTTAGATTTTTTTAATATTTCAGAAAATCCTGAAAAATCATTTTGTTCAAGAGGATCTTCTATATAATAAAACTTATCAGAAAGATTTTGCATATATTTTATCTGATAATCTTTGGAAAACTTATCTTTTTTGTAAACATAATTTTTAATTTTAAAAAACTCACTACCAGCCACATCAACTCCCAGATGTACCTTTATACCAAACTCATCAACCATATTTTCTTTAATATCAGTCATTACTTCTATAATATTTTTATCATCAATAGTTGTCTGCCATGCATTTTCATCATTTGTTTTTCTTTTAAAATTTTTATCCAGATTTGAAAGAATTTCTCTTGCATTTTCCCATCCTCTTTTTAAAACCTCTCTGTTTTTATTCATATTTCCAAAAGGTATTAAATGAAATTCCTGAAATACTGTTGATTTCCAGTTACTGTGAGCTCCCCCTCCAATAATATTTCCAATAGGAAAAGGAATTTTCTTTGGCTTTGATCTAATAGATTCAGAAACTAACTCCCATACCTCTTTATCCTCTTTTCCAGCTAGTGCCTTTAAAAAAGCAGACTGAAGTGCAACCATTGTATTTCCTCCAACTCTGTCGCTAAAAGAATCTTCAATCAAATGTAAGTCGTTAAATTCCCTGAAATTAATATCCTCAATAAAGAATTTGTTAACAGCATTTATATCAGAAACTATATTTTTTTTCCAAGGGTTAATTTCAAATTCTCCTCTGGATTTTCCATTAGGAGCAGAAGCAATAAAATTTCCTAAATCTGTTTTAAGAGAAATCTCAACAGTTTTCTCACCTCTTGTATCATTAATAGCTTTTGCAGATAGACTTTTTATCTTCATAAAATATTAAAGTAACTCTAGTTTATTAAACTTACTTAGAAAATTATTACATTAACTCTTCACTGCCTTCTCTTCCACCAACTTCTTCAAAGCTTTCCTCATCTTCAGGATTTGAAAGTTCCATAATTTCTCCCTCTTCAATTATTTCTTTTTCTTCAATTTCTTCAGATTCAGAAACTTCTCTGTCACTATCTTTTTCTTTATCAACAGTTTTTTCAATAATGCTTGTTTTCTTAACTTTAACACTTTTCTTTTTAGGCATTGGTTGTTTAACCGTTATTGGTAGAACATCAGCTTCAAATTCTATTTTTGCTATCTTCATAGGTTCGTAGTTAACACTTTCAATTTCTTCAGGACTGAGTTTTTTCAATAAAGGGGCATCCATGGAAATTTGCAATGCTCTTGCTCCAAGAATTCTAGCTACCTCATATTTAGTAAATTGATCATGTTTTTTCTTTTCAATAACTTTTTCCATTTTAAATAAACCTCTAGATGCTTTTTAAACCTTGCTACAATAAAAACAAGTTACTTCTTGGCTTTATGTTTTATAGCTTCCTCAATTAGCTTGTTTAAATGAGGGAAAAGAATTTTATGTTTTTTCTCAATTAATTCCAACATTTCAGCAAATTTCTCAGAGCCAATCTCAAGAGTATTTCCTTTTTGCATACTACATATTTTAATCGGATTGCCAGGAGTAACTGCCAATATTAAACGCCCTTCACTTGCAGCTTCTTCTTCAATAGTCGGATCAAAAAAGATATAATCTCCTATCTGGTAAATTCCAAAATTTAAAGGCATTTTATCTTCATTTAATGGAACATTTGTCTTAGATTCTTTATCATAATCAATTTTATCATTCTCAGAATCGTAAACAGGTACTTTAGCATCTCTTAAAGCAGCTAAAGCTCCGATAAATGCAGCATCTAATAAATTACCATCATCATTTATAGAATAAACATCAATAAATATATTCCATACTTTCTCACCCTCTTTTATACATAGCTTATCTAACTGAATATATTTTGATTCCCTAATTCCTCTATCAACAAGTCTTCCTATCTCAACAGCTTCAAATTTTGGAGGGCCATATTCATATTTTCCATGGCTCATTGGAAGAAGTTCTGCAGTAACAATTAAGTTTCCCTTGTCTGGAGAATCAGGATAAGGTTCTGCTAAATCTAATTTAACTCCAACCCATACTTCTGTTTTACCAATTCTAACTTTAGCACTTCCTTCAGCTTTTTTAGAAACTCCAAGTTCTATTTTAATATCTCTATACTCATCAACATCTCTCATGTCAAATCTTTTGCCTTGAGATAACCCTTCTGCAATTCTGCTAACATTTAAATTTGAAGAATCTATCATTTTTTCTTTCCTCCTTCGCTCTCTGTTTTTATTTCTTTCAGAGCCTGTTTCTGAGCCTCATATATTTTTTTACATATTTCCTGTCCAAGCTCGATAGCTTTATTTAAATCTTTAGTGGAAATTGTACCATCAAGTTGAATATGTGTTAATCTTCCAGAGTTTGGTAAGAATGACATAGCCATATCAGTTGCTCCTTCTCCCTCTTCATGATCTTCTTCTTTTTTATTAACATCAACAACAAGTTGATCATCAATTTTTCCAATAGAAACACTTGTAATAAGGTCTTTCATTGGAATTCCAGCATGTGCTAAAGCCATAGACGCTGCGTTAATTCCTGCACATCTTGTTGAGGCATCTGCCTGAGGAATTGAAATATGAACATCAACAACAGTATTCGGATATTCATCAATCATAACAGCAGGATTTAACGCCCATTCAGTAACCTTTGATATCTCCATACTTCTTTTGTTTGGTCCAGGTCTTATTCTCTCACTTACAGAGAAACTCATCATACTATAATTGCATCTTAAAATTCCTTTTTCAGGATTTTGTAAATGCTGAGGATGTAATTGTTTAGGACCATAGACTGCTGCAACAGCAACAGTATCTCCAAATGAAAACATTGCACTTCCATCAGCATTAGGAATAACTCCAACTTTAGCAGTTATCTTTCTAGTTTCATCAAACTTTCTTCCGTCGTATCTTTTAGTATATCCCATTTTAAGTATCACTCCTGTAAATAACTACACTATATTTCCAATCTCTTTGGTCATCTAAATTAGGAAATTCAGGTTCTTCTACTTGTATAGGTATCCTTTTTGTACTTTCTGCCTTAACTTTTAATTCTAAACCAAGTTCTGCAACAACTTTACTAATAATTTCAACTTCATCTACAATGTAATTTTCTCTAGATATTGTTGAATTATCATTTCCAAGAGGAATAGAAAATTCATCTATGGGGTGTTGACCATTAAATACATTAGTCAACTGCCTCATATAATAAACCTCTTTTTTTATTCTTGAGTCTATTGTTAATAATATTTCACTTGCAGAAACTTCCCCTGTGCTATTTACACATTTATTCATTTACTTTCTTCCTCCATTATTTTTTTCCTTTTTAATAAATTCCTGAACTCTTTCAGTTAATCCATTTAAATATGAATTTTCAGCAACATAAAGAATTGCTTTTTTTGCAAACAGCTCATCTTCAATATTATCTCCTCTTACCCATACAACTCCATTCTGACCAACAACTATTCTGCAATTAGTTTCATCTTTTATTATTTTAATCATACTTCCTTCCTTACCTATAACTCTTGGAACTTTATTAGGGTTAATAAAAACTATTATCCCATCTTCAAGTCTTCCAAGACCTTTACTATCTAAACTAAGATCTATCCCTTTTTGTTTAACTCCAACTATTTTAGCTGAAAAAAATTCACCAATATCTAAAAATTCACCTAAACTGTTTTTATCTATAAATCTTGGAACCTCACCTACAGGCAAAAATGAAGAATATGGTGCATTAATATCTGTCATCCATCCATTAAAACTTATATCTAATATCTGACCAATTATTACATTTCCTCTTCTAGGTATAAATACTCCGGACAATGGAATTACCTTGAAAAGTTTTCCAGATTGTTCAATAAGTCCATATCTTTGTGCAATTATATTTAATCCTATTCTTCTTGTACCCTCTCCAGGCAGGTAATCTTCTCCACTAGTAATTATTTCTCCAGGTACAACTACCTTTCTTTCTTCTTTTGTTTTTTCTTCAACATCGCCAATGTTATTATCTTTGGAAATTTCTAAGTCCACATTTTCTTCTTCATTAATTTCTTCTTTTTGTTTTTTCATTTTTCCTTTAATTCTTCACTGATAACACTTCCATGAGTCATCATATTTAGTTTATCATAAAACTCCATCTGAAATCCTACAGGAACATTTACAACACAGGTTAATTCACCATTACCTTTCCATTCCTCAGACTCTTTGTAATTTTGAAGGTATCCATATGCTTGTCCTGTGTATTGCGCAGGAACTGTGATTTTTATTCTTTTCGTTTGTATTTTAATAGGTAATACAACCTTTAATTTAGAGACTATTTCATTCATTTGTGCCTCAATAGGTTTATTACTTATACTAACTCCTGCCTCATCCATTGATCTTTCAATTCTGTCAGGAGTATATGGCCTGTCAGTTCTGGGATCAACAGAATTTCTTACAAGAAAATCAACTATTTGTTTTTCTTTTTCTCCTCTCTGTTTTTCTTTATATTCAAGAGGTACCTGTATTTCTCCGCTTTTTACTATTTTATCTGAAATACTATTAACATCATCTGTCCCAAAAGCTTCTGTTAAATCTTTCTCAGAAGCATGAAGACCTTTTTTTGAATCATAAAAGATTTTATCTATAGCAATAACTTCTCCTATATTGCTTACTAAGCCTTTTTTATATTCAAGTGCTTTATCAACATCAACAAGGATTTCAAAATTCTTTCCGTGTTGTTTTATTCTTGCAACAACATTTGTCATTTTAATTACTATAAACTATTAAGCATACTTCTTCAAACCAGAATCAACTAATCTTGTTATTTTCTTCTCGTTCTTATTAATATAAGCAGCATCGAATCTACTTAATTCAAAATTCTTTCCGAGAATTTCTTTGAAGATACTTAAGGCTAATCTTAATCCTCCTTCTATATTTAGATTTTTATCGTATTTCACCCTTAACATCTCTTTTATTCTTTCATCATTTTCACCTATTGCCATACAGGTATATGAAAAATAATTTCCAGTAATATCTGAAGAAAAAACAGTGGGTTGATTATTAAGGTCTATACCTGCAACCATTATAGAAACTCCAAATGGTCTTGCTCCTCCATACTGAGTGAACTGCTGTTTTACATTTGCAATTTCTCTGATTATTTCTTCAACTTCAATTGGAGAATCATAAGTTAATCTATTCTGTTGGGATAAAACTCTTGCTCTTTCAATTAAAACTCTTGCATCGCTCAAAATTCCTGCAGCACTTGCAATCATATGAGTATCTATTTCATAAATCTTATTTGCAGATTCAGGAACAATTAATTTATCATTTATTCTTCTGTCAGAAACAATTACAATACCATCTGTACATACTATTCCTATACTCGAACTTCCTAATCTTACTGTTTTTTCAGCATACTCTACCTGAAGTAAATGTCCGTCAGGCGAAAACATTGTCGCAGCACGGTCATAACCCATAGCTTGATGCTGAATTTCTGTTGGCATATCCATTTTATTTTTTTATTGTTCTTTTAATTTGAACTTTTTACCTCATTGTGGTTAATTACTTTAGAAAGTTAATATATTAACCCTTTCAATTTCTACTTTCCAGTATTTTCAAGAATTTAGGGTTTAAAAAGTTTTCCCCCATCTTTTAATTTTATCTTCCTCTTAGTTTCTTTAATGTTCCAGAAACCTTAATGCACTCTATTTTCTTTCCAGATTTATTAAATACAACAAAACTTCCTCTAACTTCATTAACATATTCTCTGTTTACAGCAAGTATATTGTTTGAAACAAAAACAGGAGCAGCCTTTGCCCATCCAAGAAGACCAATAAAATTAAGTATTGCTTCCTCAACATCTTTTTTTACAAAATCTCCCTTAAGCAAAAGATATCTTTTGTTTTCTTTCATGCTTGGCTTTAATGGTTTTAGCTTTTGGATCATTTAATTTAAAGGTAGATGCACTTGATAAAAGTTTCTAAATAGAAAGATATATTAACCTAAGAAACAAAACTTTAAAATGAGCAAGCATGGAGAGATTATAGATGGAATTGTTGATAGAGCATTCCAAGACTTAAGAGATCTTGAATTTGAAAGAAGAATGAGTGAGCTTGATAAAAGAATAGGATACAAACCTTATCATAAAACATCTATACAATCTTCTCAAGTTGAAGAGCCCACAGTTGTTTGTAATATCTGTGGAGAGCCTAGTCCAATTAGCAGAACTTATAAAGGCTTTAGGGGAGGATATGAATGCTTTAATTGTGAGATATTAGATGATTAATCTTCCCAAAATTATATAAGTTCTTTATTTTTATTTAATTAATGGAAAAACCAATAATTTCAACAACTCTTTCAGGATTATTTATCAAACATGAGCCATGGAAAAAAGCCCATATTTTGTGGTTTGAAGAACGTGAATTAGAGCTAAAAGATCAAAATAAAAACCTTTCAGCAATTGAAGATTGGAAAAAATTATTACAAAATGATCCTAAAAGAGAGGAAAAAGAATTTTTCAGATTTGTTGACATAATTATGAAGGAATTGCATCCAGATCTTTCAGACGAAGAGAGAACAAAAAAAGCAAGAGAAACTTATTTTGATTCAGTTGTTTCTTACATAGAATTATATCCTGAAGTTATCAATAATGAAGTTATAGACTATTTTTTAAGTATAAAAAATAAATTTAAATTAGCTCTTGTTACAACAAATACAGAAGAGGCTCTGGGAAAAATTCTAGAAATAGCTAATATAAAAGATTTATTTGATATAATTGAATATTCATTTCCAGAAGAGAAAGATAACAAAGAATTAGTTTTCAGCAGATTTATAGAAAAACATAGTAAACCAGTGATATATCTTGGAGGTGGCAGAGAAGCAAGTTATGATTTCTGTAAACAGCATAGTATAAAAGCAATTTTTGCAAATTTGGAAAATGATCTTCCAATAGAAGATGTGGAGAATATTAATAGTTTAGAAGAGTTAAGGGAAAAGATAAATATGATAAACTAATAATAAGTTATTTAAATATCTCTTTATTTTCTATTTAGGTTAATATGTTTAAAATTCACACAATAGGCGGTTATAATGAAGTCGGAAAAAATATGACTGCCATAGAGTTTCAGGATGATATTTTTGTTTTTGACTGTGGTTTATATTTGCCAGCTGTTATAGATCTTCAGGAATCAACAAAACAGCCAACACCAAAATTATTAAGAGAGGTTGGAGCTCTTCCAGATGATACCTTTCTTGAAAAAAACAAAGACAAAGTCAGGGCATTTATAATAACACATGCTCATTTAGATCATGTTGGAGCTGTTCAGCATGTTGCGCATAAACAAAATTATTAAGAGAGGTTGGAGCTCTTCCAGATGATACATTTCTTGAAAAAAACAAAGACAAAGTCAGGGCATTTATAATAACACATGCTCATTTAGATCATGTTGGAGCTGTTCAGCATGTTGCGCACAAATATCCAAAAGCAGATATTTTGGGAACTCCATTTACAATAGAAGTTCTCAAAACACTTTTAGAAGATTCTAAAACTCAATTGAGAAATAAAATGGTTTATATTCAGCCAGACAGCTCAATAAACATTCAAGGGCTTAAAGAATCATTTAAAGTTGATTTCTTAAACATAACTCACTCAACAATACATTCAGCAATAGTCGGCATTCATTCAAAAGACGGAATAATTGTTTATGGTAATGACTATAAGCTTGATAATAATCCAGTTATTGGCAGACCTCCAAGCTATGAAAAAATGAGAGAGTGGGCTAAAAAAGGAGTAAAAGTATTGATAATAGACTCATTATATTCTGGAGATGATCGTAAAACCCATTCAGAGAAAATTGCTAGGGCAATGGTCGAGGAGGTTTTACTTACAGTAGATCACGGAAATGCAGCTATTGTTATAACAACTTTTTCGTCGCATATAGCAAGACTAAAAAGCATAGTTGAATTTTCCAAAAAAATAAACAGAAAAGTTGTTTTTATGGGCAGGTCACTTGCTAAATATGTGAATGCATCAAAAAGAATTAATATGTGTCCATTTGAAAAAGATATTCAGATTATGAGTTATTCTAATCAGGTTAAAAAAATTCTAAAAAATATAGATGAGCGAAGAGATCAGTATGTATTAGTCTGTACAGGACATCAGGCAGAACCAAATTCTATACTAGATCGCTTAGTAAATAAAAAACTTCCATTAAATCTAAGAGCAGGAGATAGTGTAATTTTTTCCTCAAAAATAATTCCAACTCCAATAAACATTTCAAACAGAGCAAATATGGAGAAAAAACTAAAAGCATTTGATGTAAGAATATTTGACAATGTTCATGTTTCTGGCCATGGAGGAAGAGAAGATTTAAGGGATATGGTTAATATATTAAAACCCACACATATAATTCCATCTCATGGGGGTTTGGACAAAACAACTCCTGCAATGGAGCTGGCTAAGGAAATGGGATATCAGTACGGGAAGACTGCTCATCTATGCCAGAACGGAAGTATAGTGGAAATAAAGTAGATAATTTATAAGTAAACTATAAAAACCAATTCTTCATTAATAAACTATAAAATACTTAGAAAATTAAAAGATGGTGCGTTTGGATATAATTGCTGGATTAAAAAATGCAGTAGCAAGAGGTTACTCAATTGAACAGGCAAGGACCTCTCTTCTTAATGCAGGATATTCTATAGAAGAAATAAATGAAGCTATTAATTATGTTACAGGAGGAGTTACTCTCAGAGATTTAATGCCTAAAACTCCAGAAAACTCAAATACCTCTGCTAAACAAGAATACAATATTAATGATAAAAAAAATCAAACTCAGCCACA
>Ga0208958_1002327_pt1 | contig 16606 bp, 21 predicted proteins | sample RifOxyB1_FD_184032 | JGI IMG/M metagenome (GOLD analysis project Ga0208958, IMG submission 184032) | Soil microbial communities from Rifle, Colorado - Rifle Oxygen_injection B1 (SPAdes) | ecosystem: Environmental > Terrestrial > Deep subsurface > Rock core/Sediment | place: Rifle, Colorado... | reverse complement strand
CTTTATATTAATGTTTATTTTAATTAATATATGTTTAGCTTAAATCCGTTTAAATGGTTCAAGAAAAAAGATGATTTTAATTTTGATTCTGGAAATAACTTTGAACAGCAACCTGCTGATGATTCCCAGTTTAACCAGCAGCAAAATTTTAATCAACCAGCATATAACCAACCTAGTTATTCTCAACCTGAACCAATAAGACAACAACCTATTAGCCAATCTTCTTATGGTGATAATGAACATCAGTTAATTATAAGCAAACTTTCTACTGTTGAAGCGAAACTGGATAATATTAATGAAAGATTAAAAAGAATTGAGAAGTTAGCTGAACAATGATGAATGTTTTAACCAGGAGAGCCAGGAGCGAGGGTTATAGAGCAAGAAGCATTTACAAATTGGATGAGATTAACAAAAAATATAATCTTATTAAAAAAAAGGTCAGGATTCTTGATTTAGGAAGCTATCCTGGAAGCTGGTTACAATACTGCTTTGAAAGAGAAGCTAATGTAATTGGTGTTGATATAAGAGAAGTTAAGACACTTGGAAATGTCCAGGTTTTAAGATTAGATATTATGAATAAAGATGAATTGAAAATAATTTATGATTTGGGAAAATTTGATTTAGTGCTTTCTGATTTATCACCTAAATTAACTGGAATAAAAGATGTAGATATGCAAAAGTCATCTTTACTTGATAAAAAAGCTTTAGAAATTGCTTGCAATGTTCTAAGAAAAAAAGGGAGTTTTATCTGCAAGGTATTTCAAAATTCAAATGAAGTTGAATTTGAAAGATTAGTCAAGAATAAATTTGAACAAGTTAAATTGTTTAAACCTCAAGCAAGTAAAAAAGGAAGCTCTGAATTTTATATTATTGCTAGAGATTATAAAAATTAATATTTAGACCCTGGAAATCTTAAGGTTGCAAAATAATCATCTTGAGTTTCTGGCCTTCTTATCATTTCAACTTTTCCATCGGACTTTAATAGAAGCTCTTGACCCCTTAATTTTCCATTATAATTAAATCCCATTGCTTTGCCATGAGCACCTGCACCGCATAAAACAACCAAATCTCCTATTTCTATTTTTGGAAGATGTCTTTGTACTCCAAACTTATCACAATTTTCACATAAACTTCCAATTATATCATAAACATGATCTGGTGATTCTTCTTCTTTTCCAGGAACAATTAAATGATGATATGCACCATAGACTCCAGGACGCATAAAGTCAGCCATTGTAGCGTCTACACCAATATATTCCCTGTAAGTATGCTTTTCATGTCGAGCTCTCATAACAAGCCAACCATTTGGGCCTGTAATGAACCTACCATTTTCCATTACAATAGATAAAGTGTTTAATCTGTTTGGCACTATGATTCCTTCATAAGCTTCTCTTATTCCTGAAGAAACTTCTCTTGGGTTTAATGGTTTTTGTTCTGGTTTGTAATTAACTCCCCAGCCACCACCTGTATTTACAAATTCTAATCTTATTCCTAATTGATCTTGAATTTGTACTGCTAAATTAAATAACATAATTGCTGTGTTTATATGGTATTGAGGATTTAGTTCATTGGAAGCAATCATGGTATGTAATCCAAATCTTCTAACACCTTCTTGTTTCATTATTCTTAATGCTTGAAAAATTTGTGCTTTAGTCATCCCATATTTTGCTTCTTCTGGATTTCCGATTATTGAATTTCCTGTTCGTTCTTCTCCTGGGTTATATCTAACACAACAGAATTCCGGAAGAGGTCCTACATGAGAAATGAAAAAAGGAATATGAGTTATATCATCAAAATTAATTATTGCTCCTAAATCTCTTGCTTGTCTAAATTCTTCTATAGGGGTATTGTTTGAAGTAAACATTATTTCTTCTGCTTGCATACCTACCAATGATGCTAATGTCAACTCTGGTGCTGAACTACAATCTGCCCCTGCTTTTTCATCTCTGCAAATTTCTAAAATAGAAGGATTGGGGCAAGCTTTTACTGCAAAATATTCTTTGAAACCAGGATTCCAGGAAAAAGCACGATTTATTCTTTTTAATGTTTCTCTTATTCCATTTTCATCATAAATCAAAAAAGGAGTTCCAAATGTTTGAGCTATTTCTTCTAGTCTGCTTTTTGTTAAAGAAGATGGCAATGATATTGAGCTACCTGTCATTTTACAACCTTAAATTTTTTCTTATACTATCTACTGCTGCTTCTATATTTTCCCTATGTCCAAATGCAGATAATCTAAAATGACCTTCTCCACTTGGTCCAAAACCTACACCTGGTGTTCCTACGACATGCGTTTCTTCTAATAGTTTATCAAAAAAATCCCATGATTTCATTCCATAAGGTGTTTTCATCCAGATATAAGGTGCATTTTCTCCACCAAAAGAAGTTATTCCTAAATCAAGAAGACCTGTTCTTATGATTCTTGCATTTTCCAAATAATAATCTATTATTGCCTGACATTCTCTTTGTCCTTGTTCTGTTAGCACAACTAATCCACCTTCTTGAGGAATATTAGATGCACCGTTAAAGAAAGTTGTTTGTCTTCTATTCCATAATGAATTTACTTTTCCTGGTTCTGCTCTGTCTACAACTAATGTTTTAGGTACAACTGTCCATCCCAATCTTACTCCTGTGAATCCAGCTGACTTTGAGAAACTATTAACTTCAATTGCACATTTATCTGCACCTTCAATTTCATAAATACTTCTTGGTAAATTAGTATCTTGAATAAATGCAGAATAAGCTGCATCAAAGATAATTACTGATTTATTTTTTCTAGCAAAATCTACAAATGTTTTTAATTGTTCTTTAGTTGCTGTTGCACCTGTTGGATTATTTGGATAGCATAGATAAATAATATCTGCTCTTTCTGGTAATGAAGGGAAAAATCCATTTTTCTCATTGCATACTAAATAAACTAGGTCTTCAAGAATTCCATTAAATGATGCTCCTGCTCTTCCTGAAATTATTGTTGTGTCAACATAAGCTGGATAAACTGGATCTTGAACAGCAACAATTCCTGGTCCAAAAATTGTAGTAAGATTTCCTAAATCTGATTTTGCTCCATCGCTAACAAAAACTTCTAAAGGATCAAGTTTAATATTTCTAGCTAAATAACTATCAGCTATTGCTTTTCTTAATTTTGAATTACCTTGTTCATCGCCATAACCAGTATAAGTTTCTCGATAAGAAAGCAAATTAACACCATGATGCAGTGCTTCTATTAAAGTTGGAGGAAGAGCTTCTGTTGTATTTCCTATGCCCAACCTTAATACTTTTAATTCAGGATGAGCAGCAGTGAATGCTCTTGTCCTTCTTGCTATTTCTGAAAATAGATATGATTTAGGAAGATTATCGTATGCTGCATTTATTCCAACCATGTGATTTTTTTTATTAATATCTTTAAAAGCATATATGTAAAAGAAAAAATATTTTTAAAAATACTTATTGCCTTATAAAATCTAGCTATTTAGACTGATTGTCTAAAATAATAGAAAACTTTAAATATTAGTATCTAGGAAATTAGATGTAATTTGATTGAAGTTTCGGTTGGCTGTAAAGTAATTTTGAGAAGATTGCTTAGCCAAAGATGTATTGGTGGAAAACATCTGCCTGAAACAATTTGTTTAAGGTGGATAAAAAATCTACCAAAAGATGAACACAAAAAGGCAATTAAGGATTTAGAAGAATGCATTAAAGAAGGTTTAGTGTTAACAAAGCCAAAACCTTCTGATAGACATTTATTTTTGAATCCTGAAAGATTAAAAGAAATTTATAGTTTAATAGAATAAAAAAGAGGTGTAAGCTTTTCTTTAAAAAAGAAAACCTTAAGGAAAAGAAACAAGAATGGGGGGTAAAAATGGCAGGATGGAAGGATGGAGGAGTTTTTTGTGAAATATTTGGAGAAACTCCAAGAAATAAAATTATAGAATTTTTATTGGAAACCAGAGAGTTAGACTATAGCATAGGGGATATAGCAAAAGAAGTAAAACTAAATAGAGCTACAACTTACAATGTTATGGAAGGATTAATTGAAGAGAAAATTGTTGTTCCAACCAGAAAAGTAAGCAATGGACAATTATACAAATTAAATCCTGAAAAAGAAGAAGTAAAAGCTTTAATTCAGGTTTTCAATATGCTCTTAAAAAATCTATTGAAAAATCTGGAATAAAAGAAGCAATTGCAATTAAATGCAAGAATTAAATTATTTGAAAATCAATGCAAACTCTATGGGTATAAGGAGAATATCTTCCACATAAGACTGAGTTCAAAACTTTAAAATTTTTTATTTTTGATTTTATTTTATTTATACTTTGTTCTGGAAAGTCTTTTTCCTGGGAAAAGTCATAGAAATGAATTATTGTTCCTTTTTTTGAAACCTTTAATGCTGTTTCTAAAAAATCCTCTGCTGATTTTGGCAATGGCATTATTATTCTGTCAAATTTATTTTTTTCTTTTTGTAGTTTTGGAATAATTTTTTTTACATCGCCTTTTAGAAATGTTATATTTACCTTGTTTAATTTTTTATTTTCTTCTGCATATTTATGGCAGGCTGGATTTATTTCTATTCCATACATTTCTTTTGGCTTTGAATTTTTTGCAATGACTATTGGGAAAACACCGATGCCTGAAAACATTACTAAAACTGATTCATTGTTTTTTACTAATTTTGATAGTCTTAATCTTTCTGATGCTGAACGTGATGAAAAATAACATTTTTCAATATTTAATTTGAAAACACAATTATTTTCTTTATGGACTGCTTCTTTTGTTTTTATTCCTGCAATAATATTTATTTTTGGAAGCCTGTATTTTCCTGAATATTTTCCTGTTTTTTTTGCTATTGTTAAAATATGACTGTTGTTTTGTATTAATGTTTCTGCTATTATTTTTTCTTTCTTTTTTAATTCTTTTTTTAGCTCTGAGAAAATTGCTATGCTTCCTACTGTATCATAAGAATTTGAAACTAGGGAAAGTTCTTTTTCACTTAATTTGTCTTTTAGGAGCTCTTTTAGGGTTGGCATTGCTTAATTAAGAAAGATTTATATATAAATACTTTTCTTAAATAGTAATGAAAAAAGAAGTGAGGAAGAGAAAGATTACTAAAAAGGTTAATGTTAAAATACCGCAGTTCAATCCTTCTTACAATTATTATTCTGAGCATGATAAAAATTTTAAAACTCCTAAGAAAAGCATATTTTCATTTTTAAAAAGCATAAAAAGCCAGCATTTGTATATTGCTTTATTGCTTATTGTTGGAATAGGTTTAGTCCAACTAATTAGTTCTACTTATGGGGTGGATTATGGCAATCCAACTGGTCTTGCTGTTGAGGATAATGTTGTTGGTGCTAATTTATTTTCATTTACAAATCAAGAAGGATTGACATTTGCCTTTAGAAACAGTGATGGTTTAGCAACATATAGGTCTTCTGATGGTTTGATTGAACAAGTGGTTGATGCTGATGGAAAACCTTTTTCTGAAATCAGATACAGATATGATGGTGATAATAAATATGCTGATACTTATATTGCTGATGGCAGTCTTAGCAAAAGAGGAAGTGATTCTATATTTCAAATAAGTTCTGAATCTAGTCCTACTATTACAAAACAAACTTTTGGTGTTACTAAATTTGAGAATGGAAATGAACAATTTGGTGCTGGTGGAACACAATCTAAAATTTCTCTTAATAATCTTTATGGTTTTACAGCTGCTCCTTCTGGAACTGCTGTACAGTCTAATACTGAAATATTAAATGCTGCTGGAGTAAATGTCCAATCTTCAAATGCTCCACAAACTGCTGAAACAGGAACACAAAGTCAAACTCAAACAACACCTACTGAAAGGCAAACATCAACTTCAAGGCAATCTTCTGGAGGTTCAAATGCTGCTGCATCAGGAACTTTCATGGACCCTATTATTAATGCTGTTGCTGCTGTTATTGGAGGAGCTTTGAATATATTTGGATTTACATTAACAACAATAACAACTTCTGCATGGGCTTTAATGTTAGGTGTTTTTGTATTTATTGCTGCTATGGTTTATTTAGGTTTAGACAAAGTAAAATTTATTACTGATAAAAAAGTCAAGATAATTATTTCTTGCGCTGTTGCTTTTATTGTTGTAGCAATGGGCAGAAAATATATTCTTGAAATTGCACAGATGGCATCTGCTCTTGTTTACTTGGTTGTAATATTATTAATTATGTTTGTTGTTTGGATATTATGGAATAATTTAAGGACTGTTGAAAGAACAGCTAGAACAGAAACATTAACTGCTTTAACTGCAAATAGAAATGAAAAGATTGCTTATTTGAAAGCTGATGTTGAAAAGAATGTTACTAAAATGATGGCTAAAACATTAAGTGATGTTAAAAAAGGTGAGGTTGAAAGAGTACCTGAAGAGGTTGCTTCAATTGAACAAAATTTCAGAAGAATTCATAATGATGTTGAATTTTGGTTAAGAACTATTGAACATCATGGTGATCCAAATATTGTTAATCCAATTCAATTACCAAGTGATTGGGGGGATATTAAAAACCAAATTCAAAGAGCATATGTTGGTATAAATGAAAATTTAAATAAAGCTAAACAACAACTTCATAATGACTTAAATGCAGCTAATGACAGCTTAAGAAAAGCAAATAGTTTCTTGCAGATGTATGATTCTTTATTAGGAAGATTAGAACATTATGCAAGACATAATCAATTAGCTCAAATGCCTTTTACTGGAAGAAATACAGCTACAAGAAGAGCTGGAACTACTGTTCCTGCTAGAGCACGTCCTCAAGGCGGTAGTGGTTCAACTATTAGACGCCCTTAATGAGAAAGATTTATATATTTCTTTTATTTTAAAATTACATGATTATAAATAATATTTCTAAAAATAGGGGTGAGATATAGATGAATTTTTCTTCGATTAAAAACAAAATAAAACCACATTATGTTTATACTGCTTTATTTTTGATTGGCGGTTTATTATTAATTCAAATTATAGGAAGTGTTTATGGAAACAATGTTACTGGATATGCAACAACTGATGATGTTGTCGGTGCACCTGGTATTCTTCAAGGTCCTGGAATAAAACAAAGTCTTGGTATTGATGGTGGTGCAAAATCTTCAGCAAGCAGTAGTCCTGCTACATTTATGGATCCTATTATTCAGGCAGCATCTGCTGTAATTACTGGTGTTTTGGGAATTACTGGAAATGTATTAACTACAATGACAACTGCTTCATGGGCTTTGCTTGGTGGTGTATTTGTATTTATTGCTGCTATGATTTATTTAGGACTAGACTTACTTAAATTCATTAAAAGCAAAGCTGTTAAAATATTAATTTCATTGGCTGTTTCTTTTATTGCTATTAGCTTTAAAGATGCAAATGGAAATAGTTATATGGTTGAAAACATAGCAAACATGAGTTCTGGTCTTGTTTACATGCTTGTGATTTTATTGATTATATTTATGGTATGGATATTCTGGAATAGATTAAGATCAATTCAAATTGAATCTGGAACTGAAAAATTGAGTAATTTAACTCAACATAGAGGAGTACAGGTTGAATATATAAGAGCTAATGTTGAAAAGAATATCTCTAAAATGATGGCTAAAACATTAAAAAATATCAAAACTGGAGAAACTCAAAGAATACCTGACGATATAGCAACTATTGAACAAAACTTTAGAAGAATCCATGGTGATATACAGATGTGGTTAAGAACTATTGAACATCATGGGGATCCAAATATCCAAGGACATATTACTCTTCCTTCTGATTGGGATCAAATAAAAAATCAGATTCAGAAGGCTTATGTTGGTATAAATGAGAATTTAGAAAAAGCTAAAAGGGAAATTGTTACTGATTCAACCTCAGCTACTAAAAGTATAAGTAAGGCTAACGATTACTTACAAATGTATGATGCATTGTTAGGAAGATTAGAGCATTATGCATCGCATAATCAATTAGCTCAAATGCCTTTTACTGGAAGAGTTGCAGGTCAAACCCAAGGAACAACTGTTCCTGCTGGAAATAGACCTCAGGGTGGAAGTGGTTCTACCATAACGCAAGCTGCCGGATATCATAGACCTCCCAGAAGGTTATTTCATCCTAGTACATGGTTTTAAGTTTTGAAAATATTTATATACTCTTTTTCTTTTTCTTTTTGATATGAATTTAAAAAATGATTTTAAGAAAAGTTTTCCTGTTATTATTTTAGGCATAGATGGCGAATTCTGGCTGAAGTTTTTGATTTTTCTTTTAATATTCATTATTATTTATCAGGTTGCAAAAACATTACCTTTATTCAAAAAAGATCCTAATGTCAGAGGAGGAAGAGCTGGTGCTGTTGTAATAGCATTAGTATTTGCTTTGATTGCTGTTATATTCATGCCTGAATCTTTAACTATTGTATTATTGCCTTTACTTGCATATTTTTTTATTGGTATCTTGGCTATTGTAGTTTTATTGGGTTTATGGAAGTTTTTTTCATGGTTAAGTAAAAAACCTGCAACAATACAAGGACAACCTGTACAACAAAGTACAAAGAAGTGGTACAAACCTTGGACATGGTTTCAGAAATCAAATACTCCGCAAACTGCTACAAAACCAGAACCTGCTGAAAAAGTAACCCAACCTTCAACACAACAAGCTCAGCAAGCACAAGCTGCTGAAAAACAAGAAAAACCAAAAAAACAACCTAAGCCTGTTTTCAATAAAGATTTTATTGCGCAATGTCTGGAAGATATAAATAAGAATTTGGGCTATGCATTTACATATCTTGGAAAGATTAAAACAATTTTAGAAAAACCAAATTTAACTCCATCTGATTTTGAAGGTTTGAAAAGAAATCATCAAAATATTGCTGGTTATACTAATCAAGTCAGGACAAAAATAAATAACAATGATTTAAACAATGCTGTTAAAGAAATATCTATTGAAGACATAAGAAATAAATCAATTGGCTATATTAATACTGTAAAAGCATTAATCAGTAAAGTTTCATTGAACTTGCCTGGAAATAATAAAGAAGAATGGCATCATTTTCATGAGGAAGCTTCTACTGATCTTGTAAAAGTCAGAGACAATACAAATGAATTTGGAATTTTAGTTGGAAGAAGATAATTATTGATATATTTCCAGTTTCAAGCTCATTGTTAAATCATTTTTACTTAAAATATTCCATCTTGAAAGCAAAGAATGAAGAGTATTGTAAGATATTCTAAATGTTTGAATATTTTTTTGTTCTATGCCTTGTAATAATTTAGATGATAAGGCACGAATTGTTTGTAATGTCGCTTTTAATTTCTCATCTTTTATGTATGATTTTGCTCTATCTGGAAAAACTAAAATAAAAGGTAATATTCCTTTGACCTTTTCCATTATTTCCATTGCAGCTCTATCATCTGGAATTCCATTACCTATTGTATAAATTTGCTTTAGACTATCAATAAAAAGAGGTATATCTTGTAGTACTTCTTGTTTGTCGTTCATTCTTCTTTTCCTAGCAAGTCTGCTATGCTAGCTCCTAACATTGCTGGTATTGACAATGCACCTACTTGTTTAAATAATGTATGCAAATCTAAAAATTGCTGGTATAAAACTAAAACTAAAACTGTTGCACCTAATGCTACAAAGTAAATTACAAATAATCTTATTGGGATAAAATAGAAAATTGTTTTGTCTTCGCGAGTTCTAAAGCCCACTACATATAACATAATTGCTCCTAGTAATAATGAAGTTAAATACAATAATATAATCCAGGCATCACTTAATTTTTCACCTACATGGACACCTTCTAAGAAAACAAAATGAGAAACAACTGCTGCAAATGCTCCTACTAAACCTTTTCCTATGTCTCTTTCTGTAACATACTTTAATGGATGTACTCCAAGATCTCTTTTTGCATCTTCTCTTAATTTTTCCAATTCTTTTGAGCTAATCTTTTTTTTAGAAGACTCTGGTTCCTCTTTTGATTGTTTTAACTCTTTAAGTTCTTCTGATTCTAATTTTAGAATTCTGTTTAATTTACTCTCTATTTTATCTTTAGAACCTCTTTTTTTCATTTTAAGAATTTATTTCCAAGTTTTTGGCAACATTGGCTGGATAAATGGGTAAATATAAGGCGCAGCTACTACTAATCCTGCTACTATAAATGAATGAGCCCAGGTTTCTTTCATTCCTTTAGTAGAACCCATTGTACCTTTTACAACTGCTGATGCTGCATGAACTTTAATCATCATTACAAAACCGACTAGGATTTGAAATATTAATGGATTTTGAATAAATGGAACCTGATGCAAGAAATTAAATGTGTTATATACCCATGTTGTATTCATTGTTACAAATGTACCCACAATTGCGAATATTCCTGAATGAAGACCATGACCAAGCCAATGGGAACCACGAAAGTTTTCATCACGATGAATTAAAATCAGTTCATATAAACCAATAATTGCGCCTATGACTATAGCTGGAATAATTATTAATGCTTGTGCTGCCATGTATATTTTAAACTAAAAGGTATATATAAAGTTTATGCACTAACCCCATTTATCTAAGCTGGAGTTTTTATTATCTTTAAACTGGGAAAGCATTTTTTCTATTCTTTCCTGATTAAATTCATGCCTTTCTATTAGGATTTCTTTTACTTTTTCTTTATTTATTGGATTCCATTTTAAATTGTATTTCTTTTCTATTTGCATGTTTTTGAAAGTGTTATATATTTCGTTCCAATCAAATTCTGGGTTTAAATCCTGAAATATTTTATCATAATTATTATTTTCTTTTATTAGTTTTAATGCTTTTTTTGGGCCTATTCCTTTTATGCCACCTGGATTGTAATCTGTTCCTGTTAAGATGGCTAAAATTAATAATTGCTCTTGTGTAATCTTTAATTCTTCTAAAACTTGTTTTAATTCAATTATTTCTGGGTAAATTTTAACTGAAGAAGAACCTATTTTTCTTCTTTGGGAGACTGTTAGGTTTCTTACAATTAAAGGTGCTTCATATAATAATGCATCATAATCTGATGAACCTACATAATCTACATCTTTGTTTTTAGCTAAATAAGAACATTGAGCTTCTGCTTCGCTTGGTGCCTGCAAAATAGGCAATCCAAATGCTTCTAATAATTCTTTTGTTTCTTCGAACATTTCTTTGTTTACTCTTGAAGTTTGCTTTGAATATTTTAACATTAGAGATTCATCACCTGATTCTTCTGCTTCTTCAAATTTTTCTTTTGCTGCTTCTTTTAATGCTCTTCTTTTTTCCTGCTCTTGTGTTTTTATTTTTGGGGGGATTCCATCAAAAACAAAACAAGGCTTAATTTCTTTTTGAATTAAATTAGGAATTCTTGTTGAAATTCCCATTAAATGAGAAGTTATGTTTCCATTAGAATCTTGCAATAAAGTGCCGTCTGGCTGTCTTATTGAAGAGATAAACTGGTATAGCATCTGAGAAGCATCTACTGCTATTTTTTTGTTTTTTAAATCTTCAAATTCTATTTGCTTTTTTGGAATAATGCTTCCTAGTTTTAGTCCCATGAGATTTAGATAAATATTTTACTTAAATAACTTATTGTTGTTGATGATAACCTGCTAAACCATCAAGTTTTCTTCTTAACTCTGGAGGTAAATTATTTTCATAAAGAACATCTGTTCTTATTCTTTGAGTTATTAAATATCCTACTCCGCTTTTTTCTAAATTAATATCTCTTGAACCAATTATTACTCTTTTTATTCCTTCTGCTGATATTAATTCACAGCAACAAGATAATATATCTCGTCTTCCTCTTTTTCTTGTGCATGGCTCTAAAGTTGTGATTAATGTTGTGCCCCTTATGCCTCTATTTTGTTCTTTTGCCTGGGTTATAGCAATTCTTTCTGCGTGAAGGGTAAGTTGTGTTCCATCTATAAATTGTCTGTAGCCTTCTCCTATTATTGTTCCATCTTGTGAGACTAATATGGCGCCTACTAAAGGAGTTCCTATTCCTGCAGAACATTGATTAGCTAATTCTATACACCTTTCTAAATATCTTATTTCTGTTTCTGGTTTCATACTTATTTTGATAAAGGAAAACTTTTAAATGGTTTGGTTGAAAAAAAGAAAAAGAATTATTTAACTGTTAAACTCTTTTTACTAATTCTCTTCCAAGTTCGAGTTCCATTCTTCTTATTAATGGTATAGACCATTCTACTTTGTTTCTGATTTTTTCATAATCTACTCTTCTATCTTTTGGAGTTCCGCCCATCATTGATGGTGTAAACTCTCTAAGATATCCTGTAAACTCTTTGTTAAGAAAGTACATGTGGTCACAATCTCCCCATAATGGTGATGTTGGATTATCTCTGAGGATGAGATCACAATCAAAATCTCCTAATTTAGATACAACTGTCATTTTTCCTCTTTCAGCAACTGTTAAGTATTGCTCTGACCAAACAAATGGATGAATATATCTTCCATGCCTTAGGACTAAATCTTCTGATTTTTTTAATCCACCTTCCTGATGTATTGGTTCTCCATTGAAATAAGAAACTCCAAATCCCTGAACTTCTGCATACTCAAATCTTGTATTCCAGAATTTTCCAGGTTCAGCTATTTGTACTCCTTTTTCTTCAAGTTCTTTTTTCTCTAAATTTTCTACAATTTGCCAAAGTTTATCATTTACGATTTGTTTAACTCTGTTGAACATTTTATTTACCTCCTAATCTTCTTAGTCTTGCTTCTAAGGAATCTGCAACTGTTTTATTTTCATCATTTTGTGCTTGATTAGCTGAATAAACCCTATTAATCTCTTGAGATGTGCCTAAATTTCCGAGTCTAGTGTAACTGCCTTCATTTGCATATAATGTATCTTTAGTTCCATCTGCTTTTGAAAAAACTAAATCCATTATATTGTCTTTATTTACATCTATACAATTGGCACTTATGACTTTAACATTTTCATTTTCAGCTTCTTGTCTTAATTCTATATTTCTTGGATTATTTTCTGGATTCATTGGACTTGCTGTATACCATAAAGCCAATACAATCCCACTTATAATTCCTAGTTGATATACACTACCTTTGCTTAACATTTTATTTTCCTCCTGTAACTTTATTGTTACATATTAGTAGTATCATTATATTTATTAAACTCTTTTAATTAAAATTTTATAAAAAGCACAAAATTTATAAGTAAAATGTAACTATCTTAAAATATGCCTAAAATAGATGAAAACTTTAAACTTGATTTAAAGGATAGGAAGATATTATATGAATTGGATTTAAACTCAAGAGAATCTTGTTCTAAAATAGGAAAGAAAGTTGGTTTGTCTTCTGAAGTTGTAAATTACAGGATAAAAAAATTAGATGAGGAAAAGATAATAACTCATTATCAGACTATTGTTAATTTTTCTAAATTAAATATAATCCAATTTAAGATATGTTTAAGTTTTCAGCATTTGAAATCAGAAAAATTAAAGGAAATTATTGAAGTATTAAAGAAAAATAAAAGTGTGAAATGGATTGCTTCTTGTAATGGAAATTGGGATATGCTAATAACTTTAGAAACTGATTCTTTTGAGAAAATTGATGTATTGAAAAGTGAAGTATTAGCTTTATTTTCTGGTTATATAAACCAGAAGGCTATTTCTATCTTAGTTGAAGCATCTACCCACAACAGGGATTATCTTTTGGATAGAAATTTGAGAAGTGAAAGAATAATTATGAATAAAGATAAAGTAGTTAAATTAGATGAAACTGATTTAGAAATTTTAAAATATTTGGCTGAAAATTCAAGGAAACAAATTATTGATATTGCAATAAGTTTAGGAATTAGTGAAAGAATTGTTAATTATAAAATAAAACAATTAGTTAAAAATAAAGTAATAACTGGATTTAAAATTGCAATAAATTATGAAAAATTAGGAATTAAATTTTTTAAAACTTTTATTTATCTGGATAATCCTTCTGAATTGAAAATAAAGGAAATTGTAAATTATTTGAAAAAATATCCCAATGTGATACATTATGTTAAGGTTTTAGGAAATTGGGAATTAGAGCCTGAGTTTGAGGTTTATACTGAAGAAAGATTCAATGAAATATTAAATGAAATCAAGGACAGGTTTTCTGATGTTATTAAGAAAGTTGATATTATAACAATAGAGAAAGAGCATAAGTTTGTATATTTTTAGTTTTTCTTTGTCAAAGAAAACCTAAGGTAAAAGAAACATTTCGGAAATGTTAGAAATCTTTTAATATAACTTCTTTAGATTTTGATTTATGATTCAGCATTTTTCATTTGTGCATAAAGGGGGATTTTATCATTATAGGTTAAATAAAGAGAATTTGAAAAATGTTACTTTTGAGTCTTTGAAAGAATTTCTTTTAAATGTTAAAGAGAAATGCCCTAATGATTATTTTAATTCTGAACCTAGAAGTTCTTCTTTGAAATTCAATATTCCATGCAAATTAGCCAAGATTAGTGATTATGAAATTTGCGACTTGACTAAATTAGGGTTAGAGGTTAATGAAGAGAGGTTTAAATCAGGGCATACTAAAGTGCAGGTATTCTGCTTAGAGAATGACAAAAAAAGCTTAGCTGCTGAAGTTCCTGTATGGTTTGAGGAAAATGAAAATAATATGGTTAAAGGGAATTTGACAGGACATATTGACTTATTGAGATATGAGGATGGGAAAGTCTGGATTTGGGATTACAAGCCAAATGCATTAAATGAAAAATATGCTTCTACTCAGCTTTATTTTTATGCTTTAATGCTTTCTGAAAGAACAGGAATAAATTTAGAGAATATTAGGTGCGGTTATTTTGATTCTGCTTATGCTTTTACTTTTAAGCCTGAGAATGTGAAATTTAATAAGTTAATCAGTTAAATTTTCTATTTCCTGCAATATTTTCTTCATTCTTCTTTTGGTTCTAGAATAAAAAAGAAATGAGACTGCAATTATTATTAATGAAATAAATAATCCAAAAAATAACCTTTCCTTATACCAAATGAATGTTCCTATAAAACTAATAATTCCTACACTGCCCATTATTAAGATGGCATTTATTTTTTGCATTTCAAATTGGTACTTTAAATCTAAGATATTTTTCTTTTTTTCTTCCTTATTCATCTTCTATTAATTTATAAAATATTGCTATAGTTATTCCTATAGAAATAGAGCCCATGATTACTGAAATTAAGTCACCCTGAGAATTATATAAAATGCTTAAACCTGCTCCACCAAATCCAAATGCGATTATAATCACAAAAATTTTTTTAATAGAAACTTTAGCCATGTTAAACATAGGTAACTTCTGTTTAAATATTTTTTTAATAGTTGAATAAGCTTTTTTGTTTTGTGCTTGAGATTAATGCTTCAAAGTTTGTATTGAAAAATACTAAAATTGAGTCTGCTATTGGTTTTATTTGCTTGTCAATATAATGCTTATAATCAATTTTGTGCTTTAAATTTTGCAGAGGTTCTGGACCATCTTCTGTTAAATAATATTCTACAATGTCTCCTGTAAAGTTTTTTAATTTTCTAGCTGCTTTCACGTGGGGAGGCGAAATTTTAATGTACTCATCTAAATCTTTTCTTATTTGTTTTCTGTAAACTAATTTATTATCATATTTTCCTTTTTCCAGGTCTTTTACAAATGTTTTTACATATTCTAAAACTTCTTTTTTATGGAAAATTCTGTCTAATAATTCATTTTGAAACATTTGAGCTGCTTCTGTCCAGTCACTTCTTACTGCTTCTAGGCCTGTTACTTCTATTTTGTTATTTTTTAACAAGCCAGCGTATCGTTTTTTTGCTCCTTTTTCTTCGCCTCTTAATTTTGGCATTAGAAATCTAATATAATTTTTTTCAAATTCTAATTCTAATTTGGAATCTCTATTGTAATTTTCTTTGATGTATTTTTTATAAAAAGAATTTATTTTTTCTTCTATTTCTTTGCCGATTTTATCTGCTTTTTCTGAAGAATCTATTTTAAGATTTACGAAGCAGCTATCTGTGTCTTCGTAGATAACTTCATAATTCATTTTTTCTATTTCTTCTGCTGTTTTCTTTATAATAAATTGTCCTGATGTTGTGATTGCGTTTGCTATTTTCATGTTGAAAAATCTGGAAGCTGGTGAGCCAAGACTACCAAACATTGAATTCATAGTTATTTTAATTGCCTGGGATGCTAATTGCTTGTTTTCTTTTTTTGCTTTTACTCTTGCTTCTGTTAATTTTTCCAGGATTGTAGGAAGAATTCCGTCTTCATTTTTGAAATATGCTTTGTTTGGTGTTTCTATTGAATTTTTTTCTTTTTTTTCTAAGTAAGATGCAGGGTCTATATTAAATGTCCTCATTAATGAAGGATATAGTGATTTAAAATCAAAAACTAAAATATTATCATAGATTCCTGGTTTTGAAGCCATTACATAACCGCCTGTAATTGGGTTTTCTTTATTGGAAAATTTGTTTGAAGGCAGGACTAACTTTCTTTTTTTTGCTTCTCTCAAATATAATGAATCCATTGAAGCAATTGAAGCATTGACTCTGTCTAATGGCATTCCTGTTAAAATAGAACGCTCAATTAAAATATCTAAGAGTTTTGTTTCTTCCAGGATTTCATAA